>TARA_R110001599_G_scaffold353304_1_pt1 | contig 18510 bp, 19 predicted proteins | sample TARA_R110001599 | Tara Oceans TARA_R110001599 (sample SAMEA4398360) | marine metagenome | biome: Polar Biome; feature: [MES] marine water layer (ENVO:01000295) within the mesopelagic zone...; material: water (ENVO:00002006), including particulate matter (ENVO:01000060) such... | reverse complement strand
GTCAGCCCGATGATTGGCTACCACATGTTTGATAACGACAAAGGCCTTGACGATGACGTCGAATCTTCGTTAGCCCTTGGCTATCGCGTCAATCCAAATGTAGGTTTAGAGCTTCGCTACGGCTTCGCCAACCCTACAAACAAAGCGAGTGGCACGGGTGCTACTCGCCATGAAATGGCTACTTTAGATACTTACTACCGCTTCAACGTTGAAAACAAACTACAGCCTTATGTTCTGATCGGTGGTGGTTTGGCTCGCGGCACAAATAACGGCTATACAGAACACACTATTGCTAACGTCGCAGTTGGTGCCTTCTATGAAATGGCCGACAACCTAGCGCTTCGCGGCGAAATCCGTGGCGTTGAAGATATGCAAGAAAGCGATCACGACGGCATCGCCTCTGTTGGTGTGACTTATAGCTTCGGCGGCCAAAAAGCAGCAGCTATTGCTCCTGTTGCGGCCGTTGCTGTGAAAACAGATGGCGACGACGACAAAGATGGCGTTGCTAACAGCGCTGACAAATGCCCAGGCACACCAACCAATGTGGTTGTGACTGCTGATGGCTGCACGAAAGAACTAGTTGAAACAGTTAGCCGTGAAATGCGCGTGCTGTTCGATACTGACAAATCAGTTGTGAAACCTGAGTTCCATGACGAAATCGAAGGCATTGCAAAACTGCTGAAAGAATACCCAGCAGCTACTGTTGAAATCCAAGGCCACACTGACTCACGCGGCACCGCTTCGTATAACGATGCCCTGAGCCAACGTCGTGCCGACGCCATTGCTAACGTACTGACCAAGACCTACGGCTTGTCCGCAGATCGCATCAGCTCGAAAGGCTACGGTGCTGCACAACCAGTTGCCGACAACAAAACTGCTGAAGGCCGTGCTAAAAACCGTCGCTCAGTAGCTGTTGCTCAAGGCGAAGTGAAAGTTACCGTTAAGAAGTAATTCCTAACGCGTAATGCAAAAAAGCCACCTTCGGGTGGCTTTTTTTATACTCGAACTTCCACACATTTAATCAGCACAAGAATTGTGGCAATAGTTCAGGTATACTTTGCGCCCAATTTTTGACCGCCGCGCGAGACCTATCTTGTCTATCAAGCAAATCCGAAATATCGCTATTATCGCTCACGTTGACCATGGCAAAACTACGCTCGTCGACAAGCTGCTACAGCAATCGGGCACCTTCGGCGATCGCGGCGGTGATGTCGAGCGCGTCATGGACTCCAACGATTTGGAGAAGGAACGCGGCATTACCATTTTGGCAAAAAACACTGCCATCAAATGGACTGACCCGCGCGATGGCCAAGAATACGGCATCAACATCGTCGACACTCCAGGCCACGCCGACTTCGGTGGCGAGGTTGAACGCGTACTGTCGATGGTCGATTCTGTCTGCCTCTTGGTTGACTCGGTTGATGGCCCAATGCCACAAACCCGCTTCGTGACCATGAAAGCCTTCGCTCGCGGCCTCAAGCCCATCGTTGTGCTTAACAAAGTTGATCGCCCAAGCGCTCGCCCACATTGGGTTATGGACCAAGTTTTCGAATTGTTCGACAACTTAGGCGCTACCGATGAGCAGCTCGACTTTCCTGTCGTCTACGCATCTGGCCTCAACGGCATCTCTGGCTACGAAGCTGACAAGCTCGGCACCGACATGACGGCGTTATTCCAAACCATTATTGATCGTGTTGCGCCGCCAGAAGTCGATGTTGACGGCCCATTCCAGATGCAGATTTCATCACTCGATTACAACAGCTATGTTGGCGTTATCGGCATCGGTCGCATCACTCGCGGTCGTGTCAAAACCAATACGCAAGTCACCATCGTCGATAGCGAAGGCAAAAAGCGTAACGGCCGTATTTTGCAAATCATGGGCTATCACGGCTTAAACCGAGTTGAAGTGCCAGAAGCAGATGCAGGCGACATCATTTGCGTCACCGGCATGGAAGGCTTAGGCATTTCCGACACACTGTGCGATCCACAGTGTGTTGAAGCATTGCCATTGCTCTCCGTCGACGAACCCACCGTGAGCATGACATTCCAAGTCAACAACTCACCATTTGCCGGTCGTGAAGGCAAGTATGTGACCTCGCGTAACATCAAAGATCGCCTAGAAAAAGAGCTTATCCATAACGTCGCGCTGCGCGTTGAGCCCACCGACAGCCCAGACCGATTCAAAGTCTCAGGCCGTGGCGAGCTGCATTTGTCGGTGCTCATCGAAAACATGCGTCGTGAAGGTTTCGAGATGGGCGTGTCACGCCCTGAAGTAATTTTCAAGGAAGTCGACGGTGTGAAATGTGAGCCCTTCGAAAATGTCATTTTCGACGTTGAAGAGCAGCATCAAGGCGGCGTCATGGAGCAAATGGGCACACGCCGCGGCGACATGACTAATATGATTCTCGACGGCAAAGGTCGTATTCGTATTGAAGCCACAGTGCCTTCGCGCGGCCTCATCGGCTTCCGCTCCGAGTTCTTAACCATGACTTCCGGCACCGGCATCATGACCGCCAGCTTCTCGCATTATGGCGCATTGAAATCAGGCGATGTCGCTAAGCGTCAAAATGGCGTACTAATCTCCATGGTGCAAGGTGTCGCTCTCGGCTACGCCCTGTGGAACTTGCAAGAACGTGGTCGCCTCCACATTGGCCCACAAACTGAAGTCTATGAAGGCATGATCATTGGCCTGAACTCACGTAACGATGACATGGCGGTTAACCCCACCAAAGCTAAACAGCTGACCAACGTTCGTGCTTCCGGCACAGATGAAAACATTGTGCTGACACCGCCAATTCGTTTCACACTGGAGCAGGCGCTTGAGTTCATTGAAGATGATGAGCTAGTCGAAGTGACACCGAAGTCCATTCGTCTGCGTAAGCGTCACCTGACCGAAACTGACCGTAAGCGTGCCAGCCGTAACTAAGCTTCACGCTCTACGCTCCAACAAAAATGCCGCTTAATTAGCGGCATTTTTGTTTGTGCTTTACGCGAAGACTTAAGCCAACGTCATCAAAGCATCCTTAAACCATTCCGGCATAGGTGTTTTACGCCCCGTTTCTGGGTTTACGCACACTTGAATTGTCTCGGCCTCGGCAGCCACTCGCTGCATTTGCTCACTAAACAAAGCGTAGTGAAAAACAACCTTGTCCTCACCAGCAAGCTCGGCACGCACGCCAATGTGTAGCGTATCTGGGTAGACTACTGGCGCTTTATAGCGGCAACGCGCATCAGCAATAACCAAGCCCGTGCCCTCTTCAAATAGTCGAGGGAAGATTCCCATCTGCTCCATCAGCGTTAGTCGCGTATTTTCTAAATACTTAAAATACACCACATTATTGACGTGATTGAGCGCGTCCATGTCGCCCCATTGCACCTTGGTCGAGAGCACCATGGGATACGCTGCTTGCAAGGCCTCTAACGATGCCGGACCGCGGGTTGCTGGTGCAGAGCTCACGCCGGCTTCTCAGGCGTCCAACCACTGGCCCGCTCATAGTCATCGCCGCTTAAGTATTTTTCTAGCTGCTCATCTAAAAATGCTTTCGCTTGCGGATCGAGCACGCTTAAACGGTTTTCGTTAATCAGCATGGTTTGGTGACGAAGCCACTGCATCCAAGCCTCTTTAGACACGGTGTTGAATAACTCTTGGCCGCGCTCACCGGGGAATGGCGCAAACGCCATTCCTTCCAGTTCTTGTTTGAGTTTTCGGCAATAAACCATGCGCGTCATGAACTCGCCTCCAGGCGCGCGCCTAAGCGCTGCAATAATGAATAAATGGGCGCGGGAAAACCTAGCGCCGGCAGATCGGAGAGTGTAACCCAGCGACCGGCAGCTTCGGAAACCGCCAAACTCGAAGTGGCCTGAATAATCACAGGCTTAATGTTTAAACGAAAATGCGAAAACACATGCACAAACTCAGGCAGGCTTTCGGCTTGCGTAGGCAATGGCGTATCGCTCGGCCATTCTGGGAAGCTCCAGAGGCCGCCCCAGATGCCTGAGCTTGGTCGCTGAGCCATCCATGCTTGATCATCATGCAAATGAATCGCTAGCGTGACCTCACGCAGTGGCACGGGCTGTTTTCGTTGCTTTTCGGGATAGCGCGTGGGCTCGCCTTGAGCGTAGGCAATACAGCCATCTTGCACAGGGCAGCGCTCGCAGGCCGGCTTAGTGCGCGTACACAGCGTGGCGCCCAAATCCATCATGGCTTGCGTGTAGTCTCCGCAGCGCTGAGTCGGCGTTAAGGCATCGGCCAGAGACCAAAACTGCGTTGCTACTGCGGCCTTCGCCGGATCGCCCGCAAGTGCGTGATAACGCGCCAAAACTCGCTTCACATTGCCATCGAGAATGACCGCACGCTGACCAAAGCCAAGTGATAAAATGGCACCGGCGGTGGAGCGACCGATGCCGGGCAATGCCACTAACTCATCTAAACTCGCCGGCAGCTGCCCGTCGTGACGCTCACAGGCTAGCAGCGCTGCCTTGTGCAAGTTTCGCCCACGCGCGTAATAGCCAAGCCCTGTCCAATGATGCAAAACATCATCGATAGAGGCGCTAGCAAGATCGGCGAGCGTCGGAAAACTTGCCATAAAGCGCTGAAAGTAGGGCAGAGCGGTACTGACTTGGGTTTGCTGCAGCATGATCTCCGATACCCATACGCGATATGGGGTGACGTTTTGCTGCCATGGCAAATGCTTGCGGCCGGCATGGTCGAACCATGCCAAGACCGCATCAGAAAAATTAACGTTTGAAGAGGTCAAAGATTTGCTTCACAGCCTCTTTTTGCGCGGGATCGAGCTTCTCTGTGAGCTTTTCCTCTAATTTACCTTTTTGCTTTTCAACTTCTTCGCCTAAACGAGCCTTGGCAATTTGCCCAACAATGCCCTCCATACCGGCTTTATCTAGGCCGCAGAGTGTGGCTAGGCTGCCTTGCAAATTGCCATTGCAACGAACTGGGATGGCGTATTCAGCCATCTTGGCGTTTTTCTCGCCCCAGTACTTTTTGTCGAGCTTGAGCTGAAAGCGGTAGTCGACATCGTTGGTCTGCAAGTTATATGTGCCTGCGCCAGCAACTTGCATATCCTTGAGGTCGGCCTTCATTGACTCGTTGCGCACCACGCCTTGGTCAAGTGTGATGTCGCCTAATAGGCTAACGATATCGGTATTGCCGATTTTCGACTTCAGCTCTTCGCTGTTATGGCCAGTCAGCATTGGCAGCAGCGCCTGATATTTGCCGAGGGCGTTAAATAGCGCATCGCGGATATTCACGCCTTTAATCACGCCATCATTTAGGCGCAATGTGTTCGGGCCTTTAGCTGAGCTGATCCACTCATCAGTAGTGTTGCCGCGTACCGTGACATTACCATTGAAGTTCATGCGGCCAGCAAACACATCCTGTTTCAAGGCTTTTTGCGCAATGGGCCCGAGGTCGATTTTGTTTAGCGTAGGCTTCAGTGTGATCACTGGCTTGGCACCCCGAACATCGATATTAGCGGGAACACTGAAGCTGCCATCAGCCACTTGGCCACGGAACTCGCTGACATTAACTAGGCCATCGCGGGCGGTTGCAGCCAAGCTTAGTTGCGTGATCGGGTAGCTCATAATCGTGAGCGCGCCGGCTTTCAGGCCGATGTCGAGATTTTGCTCGCGCAATAACTTAACTGGCAAAATTGCTTCTGCGGCTTTTTTAGCCTGACCTTTATCTGCTGGCGTTTTATCAGTCAGCGCTTTTTCAGGCGGCAAATAATTATCGGCATTGAGCTTGTCGAGATTTAATCGAGCATAGATGCGTGCCTTCGGTAGCTCACGTACACCCGCCTCACCAGTAATATTGCTGCCATCGAGTGCAATGCGCAGATCTTTTGCCAAGACATTGCGCTCATCACCACTGATATTCGCGCTCAAGCTGACATTACTCAGCGCTTTTGGATCTTTTGTCACTGGCGGCGTAATGCCTAAATTTGCCATGACATCGCGCGGATTAAAGCTATTGGTGCTGAGCTTACCGCTGGCGCGCATGCCGTCGGTGATATTAGCGGCGCCATTGACTAGTGCCGGCAACTTCACTGATACATTGGCCTCTAAGCGAATTTTGTCCAGCGTCGCTACTAGCTTCGGCACAGTGATATCGCCGAGTTTCCAATTTGCATTTACTGAGGTGTCTAGCGTTACGGCTATGGGCTTTGTCAGCGCCTTATCTGTCACTGTCGTGGTTAATTTTAACGGATTAACCACGGCTTCGCCTTTAGCGATATCAGCCTTAATGTCTGCATTAATGGTCGCGCTAATCGGCGCAGGGCGAGTCGGATCGGCGTAGATGACGTCCAATACCATGCCATTAATCGCGTGTTGCTGCGCTTCAATATCAACATCGATAGATGCTGCTTTCAGAGCAATCGATATTGGCGCCGGCAACATATTGCCAGACAGCGCGCTATTGAGCGTGAGATCTTCAATGTGCGGCTTTTTAGCATCCAGGTTGAGAGTAACAACTGCGTTCAAACTATTTTCAGCGGTGACTTTCTTACCGGCTTCATCAGCTTGGGTGACATCAAAGCTGGCAGAAAGTGGAAATGCCTTTTCAGGATCGATGTCTGTTGCATGCACCGTGACCTTATCAACTGTGCGCGTTACGCCCGCCTTTTTATCAACCAAGGTTAGCTGCGTATTGGTGATATCTAAGCTCTCAATATTGAACTTTACTTCTTTTGAAGTGTCATCTTCATCTGGGCTTTTCAGCTTAGCCAGCAAGGTATCCCAGCTAGTTTTGCCATCGGCATATTGCACGAAGCGCACATTGGCACCATCTAGCGATACCGCATCGACAGAGGCTTGGCCATCTAGCAAAGGCATTAGCTCAACCGACACGCTGGCTTGCTGTACGGCAACCAGTGTCTCGCCTAGAGCAGGGTCTTTTAGGCTAGTTTCGCCAAGAGAAATACCAATGCTCGGATATAGCTTCCAGGCTAAGTCTCCAGTTAGCTGAAGATCCATGTCGGTCTTTTTCTTCACTACGTCGGTGAGCGCTTGCTTGTAATCGTTGGGGTCGAGGACAAATAACACATAGCCCGCCAGCGCGGACACGCTGAGCAGCACCATGGCCACGATCCCGGCAATCCATTTTAATAAGCGCTTCATATACTCTCCTAGCAAAAGACGACCTGCTGATGGTTAACGACTCTACCGTGCTGCGGATGACCTCGCCAGTCCTACATCTTATGCCCGAGCGTAGAAAATAGGGTTTGACAGTCGCGATGCTAAATCTCACAATTCTAAGAATCATTCTCATTTATAACGTTGAGTTGCCGTGCGTCTCTCTGAACTTTCGCGTTTTCAAACCGCTGTGGTCGAGCAAGTAGAGGCTATCGGCCCTGCTGACAATATTGCCCAGCGCCTTGGCGTTATTGGCTTTGTGCCCGGCGAAACGGTGCGCATAACCGCCACCGGCCCCGTTGGTGGCGATCCATTATTGGTGCAAATTGGCTTTACGCGCTTTGCTCTGCGCCGTAGCGAGGCCTCACGCGTGATCGTCTCACTGGTTCAGTTATGACAGATATTTCTCGTATTGCTCTAGTCGGCAACCCTAATTGCGGCAAAACCTCGCTGTTTAACCAGCTCACTGGCACGCGTCAAAAAGTCGCAAACTACGCCGGTGTCACGGTTGAACGCAAAGAAGGCCGCATCCTTTTGCCATCAGGCGGGCAAATGCTGGTGCTCGACCTACCGGGCGCCTACAGCCTCAATGCCACTAGTCCAGACGAGGCGATCACCCGCGCTGTTTGCCTTGGCGAGCTTGCCGATGAGCCAGCGCCTGACCTTATTGTCTGCGTTGCCGATGCCACCAACTTGCGCCTGCATTTGCGCTTTGTGCTTGAGGCGATGCGCTTAGGTCGCCCCATGATTTTGGCACTAAACATGATGGATGCTGCGAAACGCCGCGGCATTACCATTGATGTTGCTGCGCTGAGCGCGACACTGGGCATTGAGGTCGTAGAAACGATAGCTACACGCCGCGATGGCGTAAATGCGCTGCTGCAAACGCTAGATAAGCCTCTCACTCGCCAGTTACCAGAGCCTGTTGCCGGCGACTTGCACCAGGCTGTGCGCGATATGTTGGCCGCCTGCGTGATCATGCCGCGCACCACCGATGCTCGCGACGACGCCATCGATGGCGTGGTACTGCACCCAATTTTCGGCTTAGCGCTGCTGGCGATATTGATGTTTTTTATCTTCCAAGCGGTGTTCTCTTGGGCCGAACCTTTCATGAATGGCATCGAGTTCGGTATTGGTGAACTTGGCGCCCTCAGCACGCAATCATTGCCCGATGGCCTTTTGCGCAGCTTACTCAACGACGGCATTTTCGCCGGCGTCGGCAGCGTATTAGTGTTCTTGCCGCAAATTCTCATCCTGTTTTTCTTCATTCTGCTGCTCGAAGAATCCGGCTATTTGCCGCGCGCCGCATTTTTGCTCGACCGCCTGATGTTCAAAGCCGGCCTCACTGGCCGCGCCTTTATTCCACTGCTGTCGAGCTTCGCCTGCGCCATCCCTGGCATCATGGCCACGCGTAGCATTTCCGACCCGCGCGATCGCCTCACCACCATCATGGTCGCACCGCTGATGACGTGCTCTGCGCGCCTACCGGTCTACACCGTGCTAATCGCAGCGTTTATCCCTGCGCAGACGGTTTGGGGCTTTTTAAACCTGCAAGGCATCGTCTTATTCACCTTATATTTCGGCGGCATCGCCAGCGCCTTACTGGTCGCCTACGTAATGAAATGGCTGCAATCTGACCGCAGTGAGCACGCACTATTGCTCGAATTGCCCAGCTATCGCCTGCCAGACTGGCGCAGCATTGCCATCGGCCTTTACGAGCGCATGTTGATCTTCGTTAAGCGCGTTGGTGGCATCATTTTCGCCGTCACCATGCTGCTTTGGTTCTTAGCCAGCTTCCCTGGTGCGCCAGCCGATGCAGTTGGACCTGCCATCGATTACAGCTACGCCGGCCAACTCGGTGCCTTTTTAGCGGTGATTTTTGCGCCTATCGGCTTTAACTGGGAAATATCCATCGCCCTAGTGCCCGGCCTAGCCGCGCGCGAAGTCGTCGTTGCAGCACTGGGCACGGTCTACTCCATGTCTGGCAATGAAGACTTGGTCGCCAATCAACTCAGCACGCTAATTTCTCAGCAATGGTCGTTGGCCACCGGCTTATCACTCTTGGTTTGGTTTGTTTTCGCGCCCCAATGCTTATCTACCCTAGCCACCGTGCGCCGCGAAACTGGCTCATGGCGTATCGTAGGCATCATGACAGCCTACTTGTTTGGACTTGCTTACTTGGCATCATTCATTACCTACCAACTAGCCCTGGCCCTGCTATGAACGCCGAACTCCTGCTGCAATGGTTGGTGATTGCGCCGCTGATGCTGTGGAGCACCTGGCGGGTGGCAAAGCAGTTTGCGCCAAGGAGCATAGCGGCCATGCAAAATCGCTTCGCCCAAGCGTTGGTCAAGCGCGGCTATCCGAGAGTAGGTAGTTGGATGCAAAGTGGTAGTACGGATGCAGGCTGCGGTAGTGGTTGCTCTAGCTGCAATGCTTGCGGGCCATCAACACCTGAGATAAAAGATACGCCTGTGCAATGGCGCGATGCCGGTCCACGCTAAGCGAAGAAGAAATGCCTGGAGCGGGTGATGGGAATCGAACCCACGGCTCTAGCTTGGGAAGCTAGGGTATTACCATTATACGACACCCGCATGACGCGGCAGGTGCATGCTAGGGGCGATTGTATCGATGCGCCTAGCTGCGGTCGAGAAGCAAGTTTACTTATCTAAGCCAGTCTCTTCGGCCACATCTAAAACAGCGTAGTCCTCACTACTCAATACGCGTCGGCCCGCCGCATTCTCTTGCGTGCGCATGCTGCTCGCCAACTGCGCCAAGACATCACGACCCATGGTTGCCGGGTGGATGGCAAAGCCACTGAGGTGGCGCGCATCATCGCTACCAATAGCCCACGCAGCCGCGATAGGCTTGGTGTTAAACCAGCCAACATAAAGCGTGGCATCTGGGCTTGGTGCTTTTGCACTCAGCGCCGGCTTAAAGCGCGCTAAACGCTCAATAAGTTCAGGCTCAAGTGGTAAAGAATGGACTCTGGCGATCAGCGGCATGACATTGGCTCATTAGGCTTTTGCCAAGTGTAGAGCATGACAGCGCGCACAGGCCATGCAGTTTCGCGCGCGCGGGGCTATAATACTTTTTTCGCTAACCAAGTAGAGGATGGGCATGAGCGCTCGCCAAGCAGAAGTGGTGCGTAACACGAGAGAAACTAAGATTCGCGCACGCGTGAATCTCGATGGCACAGGCCAAGGCAATCTGAATACTGGCATGGCTTTCCTCGACCACATGCTCGACCAAGTTGTGCGTCACGGCCTCATCGACATCGATATCACCTGCGATGGTGATCACTTCATCGATGATCACCACAGTGCCGAAGACTGCGGCATCACACTAGGCCAAGCCTTTGCGCAGGCATTAGGCGATAAAACCGGTGTCCGTCGTTATGGCCACGCTTATGTGCCGCTAGACGAAGCATTGTCGCGCGTAGTGATCGATCTTTCCGGTCGTCCTGGCTTAGAAATGCACTGCGAATTTACACGCAGCAGCATCGGTAGTTTCGACGTCGATCTATTTTTCGAATTCTTCCAAGGCTTCGTCAATCACGCCGGCGTGACTTTGCACCTTGACAATCTGCGCGGCAAAAACTCGCACCATCAAGCCGAAACGCTGTTCAAAGCCTTCGGTCGCGCACTGCGCATGGCTGTTGAGCTTGACCCACGCATGAGCGGCCAGATGCCATCGACTAAGGGCTCGCTGTGACCTCAGTTGCCGTACTCGACTATGGCATGGGCAATCTGCACTCGGTCGCGAAAGCGCTAGAGCATGTTGGCGCCACAAAAGTGGTAATCACTGACGATGTTGCGATCATTCGCGCCGCTGACCGCGTGGTATTGCCCGGTCAGGGCGCGATGCGCGATTGCATGGCGGCGATGCATGAACACGGCATCGCCGATCTAGTCGATGAGCTCATCCACAGCAAGCCTTTACTCGGTATCTGTGTTGGCATGCAGGCCATGCTCACGCGCTCTGATGAAAATGGCGGCGTCGATGGCCTCGGCTTATATCCTGGCCACGTGAAATTTTTCACCGACGTGCCGGCCGTTGATGCGCAACGCCTAAAAGTGCCGCACATGGGCTGGAACACCGTGAGCCAAGTGCGCGAGCATCCACTCTGGGATGGCATTGCCGATGGCTCACGCTTCTACTTTGTCCATAGCTATTACTGCCAGCCAGATGATCCTGCGCTTAGCGTCGGCAGCTGTGATTATGGCCTGCCATTCTCCTGCGCCATCGCTAAAGATAATGTCTTCGCTGTGCAATTTCACCCCGAAAAAAGTGCGCACGATGGCCTGCGCCTGCTACAAAACTTTTTACGTTGGAACCCCTAATTTATTCGCTGGCCGCTGAGCCGTTGCGCTGGAGCATTCGATGTTAATTATCCCCGCCATTGACCTCAAAGACGGCGCCTGCGTTCGTCTAAAACAAGGCCGCATGGAAGACGATACGGTGTTTTCCGACGACCCCATCGGCGTTGCGGCGCAGTGGGTTGAGCAGGGTGCTCGCCGCCTGCATTTAGTCGACCTCAATGGCGCTTTCGCTGGCGAACCAGTCAATGGCGAAATCGTGCGTGCAATTGCTACGCGCTGGCCAAAATTGCCGGTGCAAATCGGTGGCGGCATTCGCTCATTAGAGACCATCGAGGCCTATGTTCGCGCTGGCGTGTCGTATGTCATTTTGGGCACAAAAGCAGTGAAAGAACCTGCATTCGTGCGCGAAGCCTGCCGCGCCTTTCCGGGCAAAATCATTGTCGGCATCGATGCTAAAGATGGCTGGGTTGCCACCGATGGCTGGGCTGAAGTCTCCAGCGTGCAAGCTGTCGATCTGGCACGCCAATTCAAAGCCGACGGCATCAGCTCCATCGTTTACACCGACATCGCCCGCGACGGCATGATGCAGGGTGTTAACGTCGAGGCCACAGCCAAACTCGCTCGCGACTCGGGTCTGCCCATCATCGCCTCTGGCGGCGTGACTAACTTGGATGATATTCGTGGCTTGCTTAAAGTCCGCGGCGACGGCGTGATTGGCACTATCACGGGCCGTGCGATTTACGAAGGCACACTGGATTTGGCAGAGGCACAGGCTTTAGCTGACGCCTAAGACTGTTGAGCTAAAGCCAAGCTCAAATTTTGTGCTTTTTGACACACCAAATAAGGACTTTCCATGAGCGACATGCCCGCCTGCCCAAAATGCCAATCGGTATACACCTACGAAGATGCCGGCAATTATATTTGCCCTGAATGCGCACACGAATGGTCGACAGTCGCCGTAGAAGCTAGCGATGACGTACGTGTGATCAAGGACGCTAACGGCAATGAGCTCAACGATGGCGATACCGTGACAGTGATTAAAGACCTGAAGATTAAGGGCACGTCGTTGGTAGTGAAGGTTGGCACGAAAGTGAAAGGCATTCGCTTAGTCGATGGCGACCACGACATCGATTGCAAAATTGACGGCATCGGCGCCATGAAGCTGAAGTCGGAGTTTGTGAAAAAGGCCTAAGGCTTTAATTCATCTTTGCAAAGCTGCTCGTCTAGCGCGCAGCTGCCGCTTTTAAGCTCAAAGCCACCGCCTCCGCAATCTTAATACCATCGACGCCGGCAGATAAAATTCCGCCGGCATACCCCGCACCCTCACCGGCTGGGTACAAGCCCTTGGTATTGATGCTCTGCATATCAGTGCCGCGCTTAATGCGTATTGGTGACGACGTGCGCGTCTCGACACCGGTCAATATCGCGTCATTCATGGCATAGCCACGAATCTGCTTATTAAATGCCGGCAAGGCCTCACGAATGGCCGCAATAGCGTACTCAGGCAGGCTTGCATCCAGCTCGCCGAGCTTCACACCGGGCTTATAGGATGGTTCTACACTACCCAATGCGCTCGATGGTCGCTGCGCGATAAAGTCGCCAATAAGCTGTGCCGGCGCATCGTAATTGCTGCCACCAAGCAGATAGGCCTGCGACTCCCATTGCCGCTGAAAATCGATGCCAGCAAGCGGGCCACCGGGATAGTCTTCGGGCGTGATGCCGACCACGATGGCACTATTGGCATTGCGCTCATTGCGCGAATACTGGCTCATGCCGTTGGTCACGACCATCTCAGGCTCAGACGAAGATGCCACCACAGTGCCGCCAGGGCACATGCAAAAGCTATACACCGAGCGGCCATTTTTGGCGTGATGCACTAGCTTATAGTCCGCCGCACCTAAAATTGGATGACCCGCCTGCGGCCCGAAGCGGCAAGCATCGATCATCGATTGTGGATGCTCAGCGCGGAAGCCAATAGAGAAGGGCTTAGCTTCAACATATACGTCGCGCGCGTGCAGCATCTTAAAGGTGTCGCGAGCACTATGGCCAATCGCCAACACGACATGGTCACTGCGAATTTGCTCGCCGCTAGCCAGCATGACGCCGCGCACTTGGTCATTCTCAATATGCAAATCTTCCACGCGCTGATTAAAACGAACCTCGCCACCAAGATCGATGATGTTTTGTCGCATCTGCTCAATCATCGTGACCAATTTAAAGGTGCCGATATGTGGCTTGCTGACGTATAAAATCTCCGCTGGCGCGCCGGCTTTAACAAACTCGGTCAATACTTTGCGGCCGTGATGCTGCGGGTCTTTAATCTGGCTATAGAGTTTGCCATCGGAAAAAGTGCCGGCACCGCCTTCGCCAAACTGCACATTGGACTCGGGCTCTAGCACGCGTTTGCGCCATAAGCCCCAGGTGTCTTTGGTGCGTTCGCGCACGGCTTTACCACGTTCGAGTACGATGGGTTTTAGGCCCATTTGCGCCAAAATCAACGCGGCGAAAAGTCCGCATGGACCAAAGCCAATGACGATAGGGCGCAAGAAGTCTTCGCTTGGTGCGTCTGTGACAAATTGATAGGTCGTATCAGGCGACGGGCCAATATGCACATCATTGGCCAAGCGCAGCAACACAGCGGCTTCGTTGCTCACGTTCACATCGAGACTATAGATAAGCAAAATATGGCCGCGCTTACGAGCATCGTAGCTGCGCTTATAGACGTTAAAGCTGAGCAGATCGCTGGCTGCAATGCCCAGCCGCAAGACAATGGCTGAATGCAGCGCTTCGTCTGTGTGCTCTAAGGGCAGCTTTAGGTCGGTTAGTCGCAGCATGATGATTCTCTTCGTATCTTGTGGTGCGCGTGTTGTCGTCGCATTTTATGGCTTAGCGCTAAGTCTAAATTTCCGAGCACGCGTTATAGGCTGCGAATATACAGCGCCTCAACCTCAGCGCGCGCCCACGGTGTACGGCGCAAAAAAGTCAGGCTAGATTTGATGCTGGGATTGTCTTTAAAACAGCGAATATCTACCACGCGGGCCATTTCCGCCCAGCCATACTTCGCGTGCAAATGCGTCACTATGCTTTCCAATGTGATGCCTTCCAGCGGGTCTTTGCTACGTTTGTCGTTCACAGCCACCTCTTAGGCAAATTGCCCAGCGGCATGGCCAGATGCCCATGCCCATTGAAAGTTATAACCACCAAGCCAGCCAGTCACGTCGAGCACTTCGCCAATAAAATACAGGCCTGTTTGGCGCTGACTCTCCATGGTGCGCGAGGATACCTCATTGGTCGAAACTCCGCCCAAGGTCACCTCAGCGGTGCGATAACCCTCCGTACCAGAGGGCCGCAATGTCCAGCCGTTTAGTGCTGCTGCTACGCGCTTAAGAGCCGCATCAGACCAATCCGCCATGGGTTTTTCAGCTTCGCCAAGCCAGAGCAAAGTTTGCAATTCATGCACCAGAGCCTTAACCAAAAACGGTGCTAGCAGAGTTCTTAGCAATACTTTCGGCTGAGCTTTTTTCTGCGCAATCAACCAATCGCTCAGAGTCATCTCACCCCATGGCGACGTTGGCAGCAAATCGATCTGCACTGGCTGGCCTAGCTGCCAATAATTCGATGCCTGCAGTATCGACGGCCCGCTAATGCCACGATGCGTAAACAGCATATTTTCGTGAAAGCTCGGCGCGTCATCATGGCTGCTCACCACAGTATCGAGAGCAATGCCGCTCAAGCGCTCAGTCACAGCTTTCATGCCGTCACTAAAAGTCATTGGCACAAGGCCTGCGCGTGTGGGCAAAACTTCATGACCAAACTGGCGCGCAATTTCGTAGCCAAAACCGCTAGCGCCCAGCGTTGGGATGGACAGGCCGCCAGTAGCGACAACTAGCGATTCGCAACGAATTTGCTCCTGGCCAAGATGCACTGTGAAGCCACTAGGCTTTTCAGCGATCTCCGTGACACTGGCATGGCTACGAATACGCACACCGACCGCCTCGCACTCATTCACTAGCATTGCCAAAATATCTTTCGCCGAGTCATCGCAAAAAAGCTGGCCATGCTTGCGCTCGTGATAGGCAATGCCGTGTTTTTCTACCAACGCAATAAAATCCCACTGCGTATAGCGGTTCAACGCCGACACACAAAAGTGCGTATTTTCACTGATGAAATGCTCAGGCTCGACCTGCATATTGGTGAAGTTGCAGCGGCCGCCGCCCGACATCAAAATCTTTTTGCCGATCTTATTACTGCTATCGAGTACCAACACGCGACGCCCACGTTGACCTGCCGCCATGGCGCACATTAGCCCCGACGCGCCGGCACCAATAATTACCACATCAAATTGTGCAGACGCCTGCGCCACGGATTCACCTCGCCGAATATTTATGGCCGCGAGTATAGTCGCTCGCGCTAGCGGCACCCATGATAAAATGCGCGCTGACTCTTATTCGGTACCTCGCCATGACGCTCGCTAAACGCATAATTCCCTGCCTCGATGTTGATCAGGGCCGTGTCGTCAAAGGCGTTAAGTTTCTCGATATTCGCGATGCTGGCGACCCGGTTGAAGTCGCCAAACGCTATGACGAACAGGGCGCCGATGAGATCACTTTTCTCGACATCACTGCCAGCGTAGAAGGCCGTGACACCATGGTGCGCACGGTTGAACGCATGGCATCGCAAGTATTCGTGCCGCTCACCGTTGGCGGCGGCATTCGTGAAGTAGCTGATATTCGTCGCATGCTCAATGCCGGCGCTGACAAAGTCAGCATCAATTCCGCAGCTGTAAAACGCCCTGAGTTTGTCTTGGAGGCCTCACAACGTTTTGGCGCGCAATGCATCGTCGCCGCCATCGATGCCAAACGCGTATCACTCGCGGGCGAGCCTGGGCGCTGGGAAATTTTCACGCATGGTGGCCGCAATCGCACCGGCATCGACGCCGTAGCATGGGCTGAGCGCATGGCCAAATACGGTGCAGGCGAGATCTTGCTAACCAGCATGGATGCCGACGGCACCAAAGCGGGCTATGACTTGGAACTGGTGAAGGCCATTACCTCAGCGGTGCGCGTACCAGTTATTGCATCCGGCGGCGTCGGTAACTTGCAGCATTTATGCGATGGTATTTTGCAGGGCGGGGCTGATGCAGTGCTAGCGGCGAGCATTTTCCATTTCGGCGAATACACCGTGGGTCAGGCCAAAGACTTCTTGGCCGACCACGGTATTTGTATGCGTCGCTAGGACCTAGTAATTACACCAGTTACCGGGCTGGCTCGGTCGGCCACGTAGGCGCGTCTCGAAATACAAACCGGTTTCGCCCTCGCTACCATCACCAACGCTGGCCACCGTTTGGTTGGCCGAAACACTATCGCCAGTTTTCACATTAATGCTTTGGTTGTAGCCGTATAGCGACATGAAGCCACCACCATGATCGACGATGACCAGCTTGCCATAGCCACGCAAGAAGTCGGCGTAGAGCACTTTACCGCTTTTCACGACCTTAACCGCTGCGCCACTATTGGCTGCAATGACAATGCCATTCCAACGCAAGCCGCCGCCACGGTCGGCGCCAAACTGCGCACGTATGCCACCACTTGCGGGTAGTGAGCAGTTGCCACGGTAAGGCACCGAATAATCCGGCTCCTGACTCCACACAGTTTTATCTTTCACCACGGGCGCAGGCTTGTTATTTGCAGCGGCTTCCTTGGCACGACGCTCACGCTCTAGACGATCTGCTTCACGCGCCTGACGCTCTAAACGACGCATCAAGTTTTGCAACGCGGCTTGGTTTTTCTTCAAGCTTTTGAGGTTTTTATCTTGGCTCGCAATATCGCTATTGAGAATCTTAAGCGCCGCTGCTCGCTGTGATTTGGCGCCTTCTAACTGCACCTGTTCGGACTCTAATTTTTTCTCAAGCGCTGCAAGCTTTTTAACTTGCTCTGCCTCTTCTACCTCTACTGCGGCGAGTTCTGCCAAAGTCACATCCAGCTCATCGATACGTTCGCTGCGAGCTTTTTGGATATAGCTGAAATAACGCAGCTGACGCGCCAGCAATGCCGGATGCTCTTGGTTCAATAAGAGTTTGAAATAGTCGTCTCGACCGGCACGGTAGGAGGCCTGCATATCGGCTTTTAAGCTAGCTAATTGTTCACGCTTAACCGCTGCTAATTCGGCTTGGCGCTTGCGCAAAACATTAACGCGCGCTTTACGCATATTGCTTTCTTTTTCCGTTTCAGCGACTGATTTTTGCAGTTTATTAATTTCTGCTTCAGCTGAGTTCAAGGCTTTTTGCTGCTTAGTGCGCTCGGCCTGGGTCAACCGTAACTTTTTTGTGGCGGTGCGAATCTCATTTTTCACCGAGTCTAAATCAGACTTGGTCGAGCTTGCCTCGCTGCGCAATTGATTGCCATCGGCTGCCAATGCATTTGAAATGCAAGCGCTGGCGAGCAGCAGAACTAAACCTAAACGTTGACTCAACATCTTCATACGGACACCACGAGCGGTCGACCGGTCATCTCTATGGGCTGCTCTAACCCCATGAGATTCAGCAATGTGGGCGCGACATCAGACAGAACGCCATTCTCAGCTATGCGCATATTTTTCCGCGAGCCGACATAGACAAAAGGCACTAACTCGCAGGTATGCGCGGTATGTACCTGGCCGGTGGCATTGTCACGCATCTGTTCAACATTGCCGTGATCGGCAGTGATTAGCATCTCACCGCCAACTTGCTCGATGGCTTGACGTAGACGGCCCAAGCAGCGATCTAGCATTTCGCAAGCCTTCACAGCAGCGTCAAAGTTGCCGGTGTGGCCGACCATATCGCCATTGGCGTAGTTGCAAATCAGTGCGTCGTAGTCGCCAGAAGTAATGGCCGAAACGAGTTTGTTGGTGACTTCTTCGGCGCTCATTTCAGGCTGTAAATCATAAGTAGCGACATTTGGTGAGGGCACCAAAATACGCGTTTCGCCATCATAGGGCTGTTCGCGACCGCCGCTAAAAAAGAAGGTGACATGAGCATATTTTTCAGTCTCGGCAATGCGCA
>TARA_R110001599_G_scaffold336032_5_pt1 | contig 18511 bp, 26 predicted proteins | sample TARA_R110001599 | Tara Oceans TARA_R110001599 (sample SAMEA4398360) | marine metagenome | biome: Polar Biome; feature: [MES] marine water layer (ENVO:01000295) within the mesopelagic zone...; material: water (ENVO:00002006), including particulate matter (ENVO:01000060) such... | reverse complement strand
TCTGATGGTATTCATCTTAACCTAGATGGTTATCAGCAATGGACAATCCCTTTGAGTTATAGCATTAATCAACACTGATAGCATGCAAAATAATAGTACCTATATAGCAGCATTAATTAAACGTCAATGGATACGTGATGAATATGTTGCAAGTGATTTATTTACACTAGATGTAATAGATACGGACTTTACTGGAGGATATAAACCTATGATACTTACAATGGAATCTTTAAGAGATATCATTATAGAATCTATTAGCTTTATTGACCTGCCTGATACACCTTCAACATATGCAAGTGAGTCAGGTAAAGTTCCAATTGTAAATGCAACCGAAGACGGATTAGAGTTTGCTTTGTATATTGATGAGTTTATTGAACTTACAGATACACCTTTGACTTATATAGGAGCAGCAGGTCTTCCTGTCTATGTAAATTTAACTGAAGACGGATTAGTGTTTGGAAATCCTGTTCCTCAAGAGGTACACTATGAAGCAAAAGTTCGGTTTGATAATGTAAATCAACCTACGATAGATCAGTTACAATCTGACAACTTAGGAGTTAGTATTTTGTGGACAAGAACTGCGGTAGGTATATTTCAAGCTACCTTTAGTGGATTAGTTGATCCTGACAAGCTTACAACATATATAGGAAACAGTTCTTCTGGGTTTTTTACTGTAGGAGCATATTTTACAGGTTCTATACAATACATACATCGTGACTTTACGGGAACTTTATCTGATCCAGCAAGTGTTATTTGTGCTGAAATAAAACTATTCCCATAGTTAACTAAAAAATAGTTATATTTGTTTATAGCAACATTAAGCTCTCAATTTATTGGGGGCTTTTTTTTTTGAAGTTAATTAGTTGCTTGGCTGAATAATTTTTGTTATCTTATTATATAAATGATAAATAGTTATGTCAATATTAAGCAACAAAGATAAAGGGGGAAATAGTAGCAAGTTTAGCTGGAACCTTAAAGTACTCCTTGGATTACAGTCTATTTCAGATTCTATTGTAAATAGCAACCTATCCCCTAAAACAAAAACTCCAGGAGTTTTAGATATTACTAACACCGCAGGATCAACACCAGGAACCTGGCAATCTTTCTCATTTGTATGTGTTGCAGGAACTGTAACTATAGGTGGAGAAGTTTTTCCAACAGGATCATATAGTTTTTCTAATAGTAATGGAACACTAAATAGTATAAGTTACGATGCATCTACATCTACAGATTGTAAAATTACATTTATAGCTTAGTAATGGCAAGAACAGAAGCATATATTAAAATAGCATCGGAAGAACAAGCTTCAACAGGAGCTACTGGAGCACTACCATTAAAAACTGGGCAAACAACATCTTACGCGACAGGAGATGACGGAGGACTACAAGAGGGAAGAAATGTTGATTTTTTCACGTTGTCTTCAAATAATCCCTTCGGCACAACGGCTAGATTTACAGATGAGTTGGGTAGTTCTACTTATGCAAATGACATAATTATAGACTGGAGTACTTACAACGGTGCAGAAGTTTTAGGAGTCTATCGTACATTAATCACAAACGGTGGCTTAAACGATATAGATTGGACTACCTGTTTAACTACTTGCAATTCATTAACCGTTGGCACTTTCAGCAGTGGCTGGAGAATGTGGAACAGGCTAGAGTGCGCTAATTTTATACGTAGTACAGTAGTTACAAGACCACTCAACTATGCGCCTTTTAATTTCAATTCCAACCTTAATATGTTTACTTCGACTACTGAGATACGACCTGACTTTGCCATTTGTATGGATAATTTAGGAGGACAACCTTCTTTTAGAAAGACACTTTTACGACAGACATTTGCCGTTAGAAATTTTACAGTAACAGGAAGTTCATTACAAGCAGCTGGAATACCAGCAGGAGGAGCATCTTCAGGATCTGGTGGTTCATTTGGATTACCAGGAGGAACAATAGGAGGAACACCAGGAGGAACACCAGGAGGAACAATAGGAGGAACACCAGGAGGAACAATAGGAGGAGCACCAGGAGGAGCAATAGGAGGAGCAATAGGAGGAGCAATAGGAGGAGCACCAGGAACAGGAATAACTTTAACATAATAAAAATGACTTATAAATTTGAACAATTTCAAGTAGAAATAACAGATCCAGTAGTAACAGCAGATATTAATACAGTTGGAATACAACCTGATGCAATGCAGATTTCTGTTAGTATAAAATTAGAAACACCAAACGCTTTGCTCTATGGAGTTTTATTAGATGAAATTAACGTTGATAATTTAAGTTATGAAAGTTATGAAAATCTTATGCTTAGAGTAATAACAAGGTTAGAAGATTTTCTAGTGTAATACTTTTTAAAGATGGATTACACAGGAATAACGTTTGGATTAGAAGCATTAATATCTTTAATTTTTGGAGCAGGTGGAGCATTAGCAGTTTGGTTTAAATTAAAAGGAACCGTAAACATTCAGTCTATTGAAATGAATAACATTAAGACAGAGCTTTCTGAAATTAAAGTAGAAAAGAAAGATAACCATAAGCAGATTCACAATCGTATTGATAGCTTAAAAGTTGTAGTTGAAAAAAATAGAGAAAATTCTGATAACGGAATCAATGCTATGACTTCAAGTATGAACGCTATGGAGTTGAGGATTATTAAGGCTATTCACGATATTAAAAAATAAATACCGTAATTATGAAAATTTGGAAAAACATTGTATGGTTCTTTACAGAAATAATGAACCTTTGGTCTGATAAACCATCTTTTTTCTCAAAAAAAAGAGTTGAATCAAGTATTGCATTTATAATTGCACAAATAGGAATGATTGCATATTTAGTTACTCGAATGGATACAATGGATATCTACGAGCTTCTTATGTGGGCAGCCGCAGAGTTTCTTATTGCAGGATACTCGATTAGTCAGATCCAAAGAGAAAAAAAGAACAATGCTATTTGCCCAAAAAATACATTTATGGAAAATTAGTATATTTGCATTATGCGGACATTATTTGCATTTCTCGTAATAGTTATAGGAATGACTTCATGTTCAGCTCCTAAGCTTTATCAAAAAGGACTTGATAAAATAGGAAAAGCAATTGAAAAAGATTCTACATTAGTATTCCCACAGGATACGGTTACTCTTATAGAATACGATACAATACCAGGAGTCGATGGTAAAGATTCTATAATTATTCAAACTAACACTGTACAGTTACCGTGTGACTTTGATGTAGAAGTTTTAGTAAAATATAAAGAAAAGTCTAGACGAGAGTTAAGGTTTGAAAGAAAGAACTCAAAAGACTCTCTCACGCACACACGTAAGATGTACAGGCTTCAAACCAATCGAATGCAGGATTCTATCAATTTCCTGATAAAAGAAAACAGAGAGATTACAAGGAGGTTAAATGACGCAAACGATAATGCAGAAAAACTAGCAAAGCAAGAAACAAAAAGAAAAAACGGCTCATGGTTTACCCGTATGATGGGTAGGATATGGTGGCTGATATTAATAATAGGCATAGCTGTAGGTGGATACCTAAGAGGATTTTTGCCTTTTTAAAATAAAGTTATGGGTACAATAATAAAGAGAGGTGATCAAGGACCTCACGTAATTGAAATACAAAAAGGACTTAATGCTGCAGGTTTGTGGCCAAGCTATATTCCTTACTCTCAAAACTTTGGACCTACTACAGATAAGATTGTTAGAAAGTACCAACGTATTAATGGATTAGTTGTTGATGGGAAAGTTGGTAAAACTACATTAGGTAGGCTTGGAGCACATGTTACAATCCCTAAGGCTACTCAATTTGATGAAAAATACAGAGGTGTAACAATCGAAGGGTCTCATTTTCCTGATAAACCAATTAGTTGGAACACTCGAGTTAGATTAAACTCAGAAATGATTAATGAATACCTACCAGCAATGGAAGAAGTAATGATTGGATTACCTAAAGGGTTTAAGCTTCTTATTACGATCATGGCATATAAAGAAGGTTTTCGCAAAGGAACTCGCTCTTATAAATACAACAATCCGGGCAACATTGGAAATACAGACTCAGGAGCTAATGCTTATCAGAAGTCTTTATTAGCTGGTGTACTTTTACAAAAAGAATACGTTGAATCTATTGTAGAAGGAAATCATAGAGCTTATCCTTTAAACAGAAGAAAGGTGATTAAGCCATACTTCTCTAAAGAAATTGCAAAGCATACTAAACTATACGGAATGAGCCCATATGTACCAGGATATAAATTTGTATTTAGAGGTCAGTTAGATCAGTTTGTAAAAATATACTCCACAGGAGCTCGTGCAGGAAATGGATATGTGAATATAATTATATCTTACTTTAAGAAAAATGGAATATATATTACTCCAAAAAGTAAAATTCAGAACATAATAAAAATGAAGTAACATGGCAGTAGCAAAAAAAAAGGTAACTAAAGTAACGTATAAAAAAGGTGGTACTACTAGATCTGAAAAAGTATACGATAAATCTGAAAAAACTGCTGCAAAAGGTAATATAGCAGTTAAGGCAGGTAAAAAGAAAAAAGGTATTCGATTACTTAAGAAAGCTGCTAGACAAGAGAATCGTTCAATTAATATTGAAGACAAAGAAATGGGGAGACCTAAATTTAAAGCTGAAAAAAAGCCAATGATGAAAAAAGGTGGTGCTGTTAAAGCTTTTAAACCACACATGATGTATAACCCAAAAACTGGGAAAGGTACTATGGCTAAAAAAATGATTGATCATTTGCGTATGAAAAAACTAGGGTTTGGTCACACAAAACCTAAAAAATAATGGCAACAAAGAAAAAAAGCACAGTTAACAGTTCTGGTAACTACACTAAACCTGGAATGCGTGAGAGATTATTTAATTCAATTAAAGCAGGAAGTAAAGGTGGGAAAGCAGGACAGTGGTCTGCACGTAAAGCTCAGATGTTAGCAAAACGTTATAAAGCAAACGGAGGAGGATATAAAACAAAGAAGTAATGGCAAAAACTAAGCAGCAAAAAAGCCTTACTAGATGGACTAAGCAAAAATGGACAACTGCATCAGGAAAGAAAAGTTCTGAAACAGGTGAAGTATATGCACCAAAAAAAGCCATTGCTAAACTAAAAAGTACTAAAAAAGGTAAAGCAAAGTTAGCTGCAGCAAATAAAAAAAAACGTGCTGCTACCAAAAAAGGTAAACAACACGCAAGCCACGGTTTGCATAAAGGAAAAAAAAGATAATGGCAAAAGATAGCAGATTAGCAAGGGCAGGAGTTTCTGGTTTTAATAAACCTAAAAGGACACCATCCCACCCCAAGAAGTCACACATTGTTGTGGCTAAAGAAGGTGATAAAATAAAAACTATACGATTTGGAGAACAAGGTGCAAGTACTGCAGGTAAACCAAAAACAGGTGAGTCAGCTAAAATGAAAGCAAAGCGTAAATCTTTTAAAGCAAGACACGGAAAGAATATTAAAAAAGGAAAAATGTCCGCAGCTTATTGGGCTAATAAAGAAAAATGGTAATGGTAAAAACAAAAAAAAAGAAGTCAGAGTGTGGTTCTAAGACAAAGAAAGCTTTTCAAGCAGGATTAAGTATAGGAAAGAACATGAAAAAACCTAAAGGTAAAAAGAAAAAATAATGGCTGCATCAGGAAAAAACCCAAAAAAACGCAACTCACTTGCTGGTACTAAAAAAGGCACTAGTAAGTCAGCACGTAGATTGCAGGCTAGTCCTGAAGCTAGAGATAAAAAAAAAGCTTACGATACTGAGTATCATAAATCTGAAGCGCGTAAAAAATACAGAGCTAAGTTAAACAAAGCAAATCGTGATAAAGGTTCTTATGGTAACAAGGATGGTAAAGATGAAAGCCATGATTCAAAAGGTAAGACTAAAAAAGAAAGCCAGTCAGAAAACAGAGCTAGAAACGGTAAAGGAGGTAAGTCTTCTAAAAGAAAAAGTACACCTACGAAGTTGAAAAAAAACAAGTCTAAAAAATAACTATTTATTGTTTAAATATTTTTTATTAACTTTACTGTAAGTAAATAAAAAATATGTCACAAAAAACCAACCTTGATAAAATGTCTACTTCTCAAATTCAAGAGATGAGAGACGATCAGACAAAATTTATGAAAGAACAAATTGAACACCTTGAAGTTCAAGACAAATATTCTTCTCATAAAGCAAACATTGCTGAAAATACTCTTAGAGAGTATATGTCTAAAGTAAAACTTGCTCAACTAAAAGCTCCTCCAGAACCTGAAGGTGAATCTTTAAAAAAAGCATAATGAAAGTTTTAAAAATAGATAAGAAGCTAGAATTAAGTTTACATGATATAATCAGATTTCAGATTACAACATACTGCTTTATTAATAGCATTAAGATCAGCCCTGCTCAAATGGACACGTTAGCCTATTTGGGTGAATGGGGAGAGATGAACATTTCAGACTTCTGTGATGAAGTTGTTTTAAAAGAAGTATTCGGTAACTCACAAACTGTACGCAACTTTATTACAAAGTGTGTAAAAGATGGTTATGTTTTAAGATACGGCAAGGGAAACAAGTTAATTTCCCTTACAGAAAAAGTTGAACTTTTATCTGAAGGAAATATTTTGATTGATATGAAAGTATACCATGTCGAAAGCTAACAAAGCAAAAAAATTAATTCCGAAAACAGCTAAAGATTGTAAAATATCTGAAGAGATGACTGAAGATATTATTAACTTCTATTATTCAGAACTTAGAAAAAAGATGGAAAGTCTTGACCATAGCTCTATCGGCATACCAGTATTAGGTACATTTAAAGTTAGCAAACCAAAGATTACAAAATCTGTAAAGAAACTTACAGAAATTTTATCTTTAGATAAGCCTGAAAGTTTTGATAAAATAAGAAGGTTTAACATTACCACAGAAGTACGTGATAAGCAAGAAAAGCTGCTTAAAAAAATACAAAAAAAAGATGAAGAAAAAAAACAACGTTACAAAGATTTGGGAAAATAGAAAAAAAATTTTAGAAGGAATAAAAAATAATGTTTTTAGAAATGATGCTGTTGAAGCAATAGCTGAAGAAAGAAACAAAATATGTAAAGCATGTTCTAACTATGATACTGAAGGAGTATTATGTACAGTGCCAGGCACAGCTCCTTGTTGTGGTGCTTGTGGATGTTCGCTTAAATTTAAACAACGAAGTTTAGCCTCTGGTTGTGATGAAGGATATTGGGAACCAGTACTTACGGAAGAAGAAGACATGGATCATGACATCTTAAACCCTGAAATAAATGATTAGTTTTGAAGACGAAGGTCATATTTATGATAATGTAGATTCTAAGGATGACTTTAAATGGGTTAGTGTTACACGGCTTGTTGGTCAGTTTAAAGAAAAGTTTGATGCTGTAGCTGTATCTGAAAAATGCTCTAAAGGAAAAAATGCTAAATATGCTGGAATAGATCCAAAAGTAATTAGAGATTCTTGGACTAAAGAAAGCCTAAGGTCTACAGAATTAGGTACTTGGTATCATAATCAAAGAGAGGCAGACATGCTAAACTGTAATACTATTACTAGAGATGGTATAGAACTTCCTATAATTAGCCCTATATTAGATGGTAAACTAAAGCTATCTCCAGACCAAACACTTACTGAAGGAATTTATCCTGAACATTTAGTATTTTTAAGATCGGCAAGTGTATGTGGACAAGCAGATAGAATTGAAGTTGTAGGAAATAGACTTGATGTTTATGATTACAAAACAAATAAAGAAATTAAAATGCGTGGATACAAGTTCTATGATGGGACTCGTAAGATGATGTTAGGTCCGTTAAGGCATTTAGAGGATTGTGAATTCAATCATTATGCTTTACAACTAAGCATCTACATGTTTATGATACTGAAGCATAACTACAATTTTGATCCAGGTGTAATTCAAATTCATCATGTAGGATTTGAAGTAGAGGATACTGATAATAACGGGTATCCAATACACGCATTAGATCCTATGGGAGAACCTATTATCTCATCTATAGAGAGAATAGATTTACCATACATGAAAAAAGAAGTAATCAGCATGCTTAAATGGCTGAAAATTAATAAAGAAATGGTATTGCACGATGAACATTAGACTATTTGAAATAGACGGTAGAACCGTTAAACCAACAGAGCACTGCTACATGATAAGTTGGTTAAAAGTTATAATTGATGAGTATCCTGAAGATAACGTAAAGGTGTTTGCTTACGTCTACTATATGAGCTATCTAGGTCCAGATAACCCATATGCTAATGTAGATGAGAACGACAGGGAAGATAAGATAATGAGGGATTTACAACCTGAATTTAGTACAGAAGATCCTATTATTTTAAAAGCAATTGAAAAATGTCAAGAGTTATTTATGACTCCTACCATGAAATCTTACGATGCCATAAAGACAATGCTTGAAAATCTAAATGTTTATCTTAAAAATACTCCAGTTACAGACGGAAGAGATGGTAACATTGGAGCACTTATTCGTGTAGCAAAAGAATTTAAACATGTAAGAGAATCCTTTAAAGGAATTTCCGAAGATGTTCAAGTAGAAAATAAAGTACTTGCTAGAGGAAGTTCTAAATTACCTTATGACTTGAAAAGATAATGAGAGTTGATCCTAAAAATATTGGTGAGATATATGAAAACATTCCTACATGGGATAATGGAACATGGACGCATACATCTTTTAAAAGCAGAGAAGAATTTGTAGTTTTATTAGAAGATGAATATTTTAAAGAACCTGGAGAATATAACTTTGACGATAGTGTTAAAATATTTAGATCAGAAGCTATTAAGTTTGATAATCAAGGGTACTACTGTGAGTTCTTAGAAGATACCTTAGACTTTGAAGATTACTGGGACGATCAAGCATTAAAAAGTCGTAAAGGTATATTTGTTTGGAACGGTGATAACAAATGGTATTTGCCTCGTGAGTATTACTTTTGGTTAAACTTTTTACCTATTATTGATAAGATTAAGAAAAAACGTCAATTTCCTAGTATATGGGATACTCAACTATGGATGTCAATGTACGAGTTTATTGCAGAACTTAGATATAAACATGCAGTAATTTTAAAGAAACGTCAGTTTGGTTCATCTTTTTACCATGTAGCAAAACTTATCAATTATATGTGGTTTGAAGACTCTCCGGTATTAAAAATTGGAGCATCTCTTGATGCATATCTAACAGGAGTAAATGGTTCTTGGAAGTTTGCTAACATGTATAGAAGTTTTTTAAATAAAGAAACTGCTTGGACAAGGCAAATGAATCCAGGCACTATAGGTGAGTGGACACAAAAACAAGAGGTAACTGAAGGAGGTAGAAAGTATGATGTTGGATTAATGGGAACGTTACAATCTATATCTTTTCAACAATCAGATACAGCAGGTGTAGGTGGACTTACGTCTATATTCTTTTATGAGGAAGCAGGAATTGCTCCTCGTATGGATAAAACATTAGAGTTTCTTCTTCCTGCGATGGAAGCTGGAGATATAACAACAGGTTTATTTATTGCTGCAGGAACTGTAGGTGATCTTGACCAATGTAAACCTTTAAAAACTTATATCTATAAAGCCAAAGCTAATAATTTTCAGACAATTAGAAATAAGTGGGTTAACTGGAAAGAAACTATACAAGAAACAGGAATGTTTGTTCCAGAGCATTACTCCATGCCACCGTTTATTGATAATTATGGTAACAGCATGGTGGAAGATGCCAAAACTAGATTATTAGAACTATATTCAGAATGGGAAAGAGATTTAGAACCTGAAATCTGTCAAATCCGTAAATCACAGCGTCCAATTAACATGCAGGTAGCTTTTGCTGCAAGAAGTGAATCAAGGTTTCCTTTAGCATTAATTGAAAGTCACAAACTTGATGTTGATGATGGTGATTATCCTTATGAACTATTAGAACTTGAAAGAGATAACAGAGATTCTATAATTGCAACATCTACTACAAAGCCTCCAATTACTGAGTTTCCTATTAATAAGAAAGCAACTGATAAAAGTGGTTCTATAGTAGTATTTGAAAGACCTGATGAAAGCCCTGATTGGGGAACTTACTATGCATCAGTCGATCCTGTAGCTGAAGGAAAAACTACAGCTTCTGATTCATTATGTTCTATTTATGTATATAAAAACCCTGTTCAAGTAACCAGGTATGATAAAGGTAAAACACTAACTCACGTTGAAGGTGATAAAGTTGTTTGTTCTTGGTCAGGACGTTTTGATGACATTAATAAAACTCATGAAAGGTTAGAATTAATCATTGAATGGTATAACGCTTGGACATTGGTGGAGGTAAACGTTTCTTTATTTGTTGTTCACATGATTGGCCAACGTAAACAAAAGTACCTTGTTCCTAAAAATGAAATGGTGTTTTTAAAAGAGCATGGTTTCAACAAAGGAACACATCATGAATTTGGATGGAAAAACACAGGTGATCTATTTGTTAAAAATATACTTACCTACTTGATAGAGTTTCTAAAAGAAAAAATTCATGTAGAAACAGATAAAGAAGGAACTGTAACAAAAGTAATCTACGGTATTACACGAATTCCTGATACAATGGCTTTAGAGGAAATGAAGCAATATGAATATGGACTAAATGTTGATAGATTAATTGCTCTTGCTTCTCTGATTGCATTTGTTAAATTACAGAATGCAAACAAGGGTTATAAGAAACGATTTGAAACTGAGGACAAGGAATACTTGCAAAAGTCAGATGAAATTTATAAATTAAGTAGTAAGAGTCCCTTTAAGCACATGGGTAGAAATGGTAGTAATAAATCACAGAAACCTATAAGGAAACCCTTTAAAAATATAAGATAGTATGCAGATTAAAAATGCGATCCAGACAAAAAACGAAAAGAACAAGAAGACCAAAAGTAAGGGATTTAATTCTTTTACGCAACCTATTCAGTTTTTATCTAAACAAGAAAAAGATGAGGATTGGGGAATGCACAATCTTGATTGGTTAGAATGGCAAGGTATTCAGCAGGTTTCTAGCAATGCTAAAAGGCTAATGAAAAATTATAAACTTGCTAAAGGAACAATTGACAAGGAAGATTATGTACCGGAAGAAACTCATTCAGAAACATCTGAGCTGGTAGACATATTATCTAGAGATAGTATAAATGATTCCAATGTTGATTCAGCAATGGAAATTAAATTCTATCCTATTATTCCAAATGTAATTAATGTTCTTGTAGCAGAGTTTGCTAAAAGGAATAGTAAAATCGATTACAGAGCCGTGGATGAATATTCTTATAATGAGATTCTGACAGCCAAAATGGGTGAAATAGAAGAAGCTCTCATGGAAGATGCTATGGCAAAGCTTAATAAAAAAATGGTTGATATGGGAATGGATCCTAACTCTCCAGAAGCTAAAGAGAAACTTGATCCAGAAGCATTAAAAAGATTACCAGAGATTCAAGAGTTTTATTCTAAAACATACCAGACATTAGGAGAACAATGGGCAGCTAAACAACACGTTGTTGATGTCAATAGATTCCGTATGGATGAATTAGAAGAAGTTGCATTTAGAGATATGCTTATTACTGATAGAGAGTTTTGGCATTTTAGAATGATGGAGGATGACTATGAAGTAGAATTATGGAACCCCGTTCTTACATTTTATCATAAATCTACAGATGTACGTTATGTATCACAAGGACATTGGATTGGTAAATTAGATATGCTTACAATATCAGATGTTATTGATAGATATGGACCTATGTTAAAAGAGGACCAAATGAAAGGAATTGAAGAGTTTTATCCTGTACGTGCTGGTAGATATATGTTAGATGGTATTCAGAACGATGGTTCATATTACAATCCTTCCGCATCACATGAGGAAAACATGTCACCTTCTTTAGATATGAAAAGGTGGTTGTCTCATAATGAGAACGCATATAATCCAGATGATATTGTATCATGGATAGTTGGACAAAGTGAACATACTGGTATTCTTCAAGATGACCAAATGGTTAGAGTAACAACTGCTTATTGGAAAACTAAACGTAAAATTGGATACTTAACAAGTGTAACTGAAGGTGGTGAAGTTGATGTTGATATTGTTGATGAATCATATGTGATTGCAAATAATGCTGTTTATAATACAAAATACACAAGTAAACGTAATGCTGAAACACTTGTTTTTGGAGATCATATAGAATATATCTGGATTAATCAGACATATGGTGGTGTAAAAATTGGACCTAATAGAATGATGTTTCGTGATACTGGGGAAAAAAATGAATTTACTCCTATTTACATAGGAATTGAAGAAAATAAAATTGCACCTTTACGTTTCCAATTTAAAGGAGACAATTCTTTATATGGATGCAAGCTTCCTGTAGAAGGTAAAGTGTTTACTGAACGTAATACTAAATCTACAGCACTTGTTGATTTAATGAAACCAGCACAAATTGGATTCAACTTAGTTAATAATCAGATTACTGATATTCTTATTGATGAAATTGGAACTGTAATTGCATTAGATCAAAATTCATTACCACAAAAATCTCTTGGAGAAGATTGGGGTAAAGCAAATTATGCTAAAGCGTATGTTGCAATGAAAGATTTTAGTATTCTTCCATTAGACACATCGTTGACTAACACAGAAAATGCTCTTAATTTTCAACATTTCCAACAACTTAACTTAGAACAATCAAATCGATTAATGAGTAGAGTACAAATGGCTAATTTCTTTAAACAACAAGCATTAGAAGTTATTGGTATTACTCCTCAAAGACTAGGACAGCAGATTGGACAAACAGATACAGCTACAGGAGTAGAACAGGCAGTAGCAGGTTCTTATGCTCAAACTGAAATGTATTTTATACAGCATTCGGATTACCTTATGCCTCGTGTTCATCAAATGAGAACAGATCTTGCTCAGTATTATCATTCAAAACGTCCTTCTATTAGAATGCAAGGAATGGTATCACCAGATGAAAGAACGTTCTTTGAAGTTAACGGAGTAGATTTATTAATGATTGATATTAATGTTTTTTGTAACACAAATGCTAATATTCGTTCCACTATGGAAAAAATTCAGCAGCTTGCAATTAGTAACAATACATCAGGAGCTACTTTATTTGATTTAGGTGGAATACTTCAAGCTGATTCAATGGGTACATTGAATAACTCGCTTAGAGATATGGACATTAAAGCTAATGAGAAAGCTCAAAAAGATCAAGCTTTTCAAAAAGAAATGCAAGAAAATGAAGCTAAGGCTCGTCAGCAAGAACTTCAAATGGAGAATGACCATGATATGAAAATGCTTGAAAGTAAGAATCGTAACAATTTAATGACTGCTGAAATTAAAGCCGCTGGTTATGGAGCTATGCAAGATATGAATGAGAATAAGGAATCTGATTTTGTAGATGTTTTAAGTGATTTAAAAAATGATGAACGTTACCAAGAAACTATGAACTTTGATCGTGAGAAAGAAGGGAATAAAGGTAAAATGAATGACCGTAAACTTGACATTGAACAACAAAAGGTTAATGTAGCTAGACAAGCAACTACTGACAAAGTAGCTATAGCTAGAGAAAACACAACAGCAAGTGAAATTAAAGCTAAAACAAATAACCGTAAAAAACCTTAATACTTAAATAAAAAAGAATTATAGCTATATACTGTCCAAAAAGTGACGGTATGTAGCTTTTTTTTTAAACAATAATTATTTAAACAGAAATAAATTGATTAAATTATAATAAGTCGCACATAAAAACCAACAATATGAAAGACAGTAAAAATAGTTCAGGAACGCCTGAAGTAATTGAAGTTGAAAACATGGATGAAATACTTGGAACTACTGCTTCGGTAGTAATAAGTTCCGATGAAGAATCCAAAAAAACAGTTCTTGATAGAGCTGGAAAAGATAATTCGTTCCTTGACAAGCCATTAGAAAATGGCAATGATGAAGATCCAAATGAAGATCCGGGTAATCCAGATTTAAATGAGGATGGTATTAAAGCTCCTGAATCTGCAGCTGATATTTTAGACAAAGGTCTTGTTGAAGATATAGATGAAGATGAAGAAGAGGAAGAAGTAGCAAAAAACAAAGGTGGTCGTAAACCTGCCTTAGTTGAAGCAATGAGTAAGTTAGTTGATAAAGGTGTAATTAATCTTTTTGAAGATTCACCAGATATTAGCAAGTATACAATTGAAGATATTGAAGAGCTTATTGAAAGCAACATATCCCAGAAAATTGATCAAACTGCACAAAATGCTCCAATGGAAGTGTTTAAAAAGTTAGATCCTAAACTTCAAGATGTGGTAGCATATGCTCTTAATGGAGGACAAGATATCACAAATGTTTTAAAAACTGTAGCTCAATCTCAAGAGGTTTCTGAATTATCATTAGATAATGAAAAAGACCAAGAAAGAATAGTAAGAGAGCACTTTCGTTCAATTAACTATGGAGATGAAGAAGTGATAGAAGATGAAATTTTATCAATCATTGATAGAGGAGAACTAGAAAAAAAAGCTACAGGCTTTAAGCCAAAACTTGATGAAAAGCAAGCAGCTATAATGGAAAAAAAATTAGCTGATCAAGAGGAATCAAAAAAACGAGCAGAGAAAGCATCTGAAAAATATGCAGAAACTGTTTTTAATCATTTGAATAAAGCAGATTTAAACGGTCTACCTTTAAATAACAAAACTCAAACAATGCTTTATCATGGTCTTACTGAAAGTAATCAGTACCAAGATAGAAACGGTAATCCTACAAATGCTTTAGGGCATTTAATTGAAGAGTATCAGTTTGGTGAAAACGCAAACCCTAGTGTTCTTTTAGAAGCTTTATGGTTAATGGCAGATCCTCAAGGATACAGAAACAGTGTTTTAACATTAGGACAAAAAGGTGCTCATGCTAAAACATTAAGATCCCTTAAAACAGCAGAGGGTGAAACAACAACTTCATCACAAAAACAAGGGGAAGGTGGTAAAACCCCAACGAGAGAAAGAGTTGTCAAAAGACAAACTGGAAATCGTTCAATATTTACCCGTTAATAAGTAATAATTAAAATCTAAATACAATGACACCAAGTTTAAACAATGGTCTATTTTTGAGAGATAATGTCTATACGGCATCCTCACATGTAGATTCTTATCACTTAATGAATTTGATGAAAGATGCAAAACCAGATGATATGGGCCCTATTGATATGTGGGCTCAGATGCAGAAAGTTGAAATGCCTCTTTATCAAATGTCATCATTCAACGGTAAAAATGTAATCGAAGTAGAAAATCCTAAAGGAGAATTTACTTGGAGAACGCCTGTATCAGCAGAAATGCCTTACATTACAGAAGACATTGAACCAACTAACAATACAAAAGGTATTGATGGAACAACGTTTAAAATTAAAATGAACAAACGTTCATTTTCACATGGAGAAATTATTACTTACGATAAGTATAATGGTTTGGAAATGTATGTTACTGCAGACGATATCTTAGATATGGGAGATGGAGTAATCTATACTGTTCAATTAGTGAACAATGATTCAACAGCATTTTTGGATGACGTATACTTAGAGTGTAACACTGAATATTTCAGAGTTTCTTCTGCTCGTGGTGAATATGGTGAAAGATTTGCAGATATGAATACTGAGGCTTCAAGTCGTGAGTTCTACAATTTTGTAGGTAACGCTGAAGCACATGTTCACTATTCTGTATCTTCTCGTGTAAAACTTATGGATGCAGGTGGATTAACACTTGATGGTAAAGTTCCTGTAACTGAAATTTGGAGATCATTTGATACTACTATTGATCCTTCTGTTACTACACTTGATGGAATGATTGAAGCTAAAGGTTCTGACTATGTAAAGAAAGCAGTTGACAATGGAGAACTTGTTCGTACTTTCTTAACTAAGATGGAAGCAGCTCACCTTTCTAAGATTGCTTATGATATCGAAACTTACCTAATGTGGGGTAAAGGTGGTAGAATTAAGCAAGATGGACCAGATGATTTACGTTTATCTGTAGGTCTTTGGAAACAACTTGATAATGCATTTAAACATGTATATAACAAAGTTGATTTCCGTTTGGATATGTTCCGTGCTGAATTACTTAACTTTTTTAGAGGTAAAGTTGAATTTGAAGGACCAGATTCTAAACGTGAGCTAGTTATTCAAACTGGTATTGCTGGAATGAAAATGATTAACGATGCAGTACTTCGTGAAGCAGTTACTTCAGGATTAGTATTGAATGCTCATGACTTAGGAGCTATCACAAATCAAGGAATGGATTTAGGATTCGGTTTCTCTTTTACTTCTTTCCATATTCCTTTCTTAGCTAATGTTAAGTTCGTATTGAACCCTGCGTTTGATAACGTTCACCAAAACAAAGTTGAGAACCCAATCATTGATGGTTACGCATTATCTTCTTACTCATTCATTATCTTTGATGTGACTGACGGAGGTTCTGATAACATCAAGTTACTTCGTAAGAAGTGGGACTCTGAATTGAGATGGTGGTACCAAAATGGTACAATGGATTATATGGGACGTATGCAAGGATTCCAATCTTCTTCTAACTTTAACGGATACAGAGTTTATATGACTCAAGCTATGCCTGCAATTTGGGTTGAAGATCCTACTAAGGTTCTTAAAATTGTAATGAGAAATCCAGAAACTGGATTTAGCTTATAATTAATAATTGATATTAAATCCCTCCGAGCAACATCGGGGGGATTTTCTTATATTTGTCAAACACATAAAAAACCAACAAAATGTTAGAAAAATTAAAAGAAAAGTATGAGAGCGTGGGAAGAATAGCCATTAGGCCTTTTTGCGATCCAACAAAATCCAATATGGGATTAGAAGAATATAACATGGTCGTATTCCCTGGTACTTACCAAATGGAAGAAATGGCTTGTGTTACCTATAGAGGTAAGTTAAGATACTTAAACGGTCTTGATGAATTTGCTCCTGAGGTAAAGTCTATTGGAAATAATAAAACTAAAGCTGCTCGTATTAAAGAGATTCGTACTATTGTAGCTGATTTAGAACAAGAGAAAACTTACAATAAAGTTAAAATTGACGATGAAGACTTTTGGAGCAAAGTTGAAACTTTTCGTCCAGATAATAAAGAAGTTTGGAGTGCAATGAATGTTAAGTGTAACAACGAACCTATTTATTTAAGTCCTTCAAAGAATACCGATCACTTACTTATGATACTAGCAATTGAAGCAGGTGGATTCCCTTCTATTGCTAAAAGCCTTGAAGATTGTAAATCTGGTGCTAAACATAAGAAGTGGTACTTAGATAAACAAAGTGAAAGTGTAGGTGTTAAAACATCTGTTAGTAAAGCTAAGAATAAAGCTTTATCTACATTAGATTCTCTTTCTGATGAAAACCCACGTAAGTTATTTTATATTGCAAAGCTTGTTGATAACAATAGCATGCAGTATAAAAACAGTACGTTACAATCTGTTATCTACGATGAGATGGATTCTTTTATTACAGGAGAAGGTGTTGAACGTAGTATTAAAGTTGCTTCTCAAAGATTTATTGATCATTCAGAAATGGAGATGAGTGAGTTAAAGATTAAAGCAATTATAAAAGATGCTACTTTCTACAAGATTATTATTTCTAAAGGTGATGGAATGCTTCATTACGCAAATGGAAACATCATGCTTGGAAGAAACTCAGCTGAAGTTTATGAGAAGCTTAATAATCCTGCACATGAGGATATCTTAGGTCAGATTATGGATGAAGTTGAACAAACATGGAACTAAACTAAATAACAATGGATAATCTTACAATAATCATAAAGGTTGAAGAACGACTTAATAAATTATCAAGTAATGACTATGATAATATTGAGAAGTGGAAGATTATCGAATCATTTAATAAAGGGATGTCAGATTGGTGCCGTAGACAACTCCACGGCACCAACTCTCATCAAACAGGTGATGAGCAATCTAAACGTAGAATAGATGATCTTCAGGTTCTTTTAAGGCTGCATTCATTAGCTATGAAAAAAGAAGATTGTTACTACGATTCTACAAATTGGCCAGAAGATTATTTTGAATACAAAAGAGTTTCTTTTAAAGGCAAAACAGAATGCTGTGAGCGTTCTAAATTTGTTGTAACACTTGTTGAAGAGGCAAACATAGATATGTTTTTAAGAGATCCTTTAAAGAAGCCTAGTTTTGATTGGGGAGAAACAATTGTTACTCTTATGAATAACACAGTTAAAATTTGGACTAATAATGATTTTGAAGTTGTAGATGCAGGACTAACGTATTATAAACAACCACGTAAAATTGAAATCCAAGGAGTAGTAGATCCTTATACAGGAATTATTTCTACTGCCGATGTTATATGTGAATTTAAAGATGATATAGTTGAGTTACTTATTGACGAATCAGTTAAAATATTATCTGGTGATATTGAATACTTATCAAGTGTTCAGATCGCAGAAAAATCCGTTGAATCTAATAACTAAAATAAATAATAACAATTAAAAATAAAGTACCATGCATGATTCAAAAT
>TARA_R110001599_G_scaffold75984_2_pt1 | contig 18543 bp, 38 predicted proteins | sample TARA_R110001599 | Tara Oceans TARA_R110001599 (sample SAMEA4398360) | marine metagenome | biome: Polar Biome; feature: [MES] marine water layer (ENVO:01000295) within the mesopelagic zone...; material: water (ENVO:00002006), including particulate matter (ENVO:01000060) such as...... | reverse complement strand
TTTGTAGCAATAGAAATAGGTTAGATCCTACCGTCATAGATTCTAACTGTCCCATTATACTTGAAAGTCTTTTAATAGACTTATTTTGTATTGTTATTATCTCTTCTAAAGCTTTGACTTCTTTGTCTTTACACTTACAGCTCATCCTTGTTTATCTTCTCTAGTTCGAATTCTAAGTGATGTATAGCCTTCTGAATGCACTCATAAGGGCTGTCATGCTTCTTCTCAGCTCTTAATAGATAGGTTACTGCTGTACCTACATTATAGCTTAAATCAAAGCCTTCTATTACTTTCCTAGCTTCGTAGCCATTACTACCTATGTAATAATTTGGAATCTTATTTATCTTTTTCATTGTTTTATCTTAGATATTCATATATTCTAGACTTACTTAACTTTAGAAGATTAGCTATCTCTTTAACTTCCCAGCCATAAAAGAATAATACTTTCGCAACTGTTCTCTTAATCTTTGTTTTTAAGCCTTTAATTTTATAATACTTCTTTCTTCTGCTGTTCCAGTTCATTATATTGTTTTATCTTATTCTCGTATCGTTTTACCAATTTGTCTGTTCTCCATTCAAAATATAGGTTTAGAATCAAATATATAGACATTAGTAATAATATTATTAAATATAAGTATATCATACTTTCCCACCTTTTTTAGACACTATTGTTCCCCATCCATCGAAAGTCTTTATCTCTTTGCCATATGTCTTACAGTCATTACAGTAAGCTCCAGAGTGTACTACTTTATTATTTACTATCATTATTTTAGTCTCTTTAACTTCAAACTCTTTACAATTACACTTAAACTTCATTTGTTTTATATTTAGTGGAGAATATCGGAGTCGAACCGATGACCTCTTGCGTGCAAAGCAAGCGCTCTAGCCAGCTGAGCTAATCCCCCTTTTTTTTTCTTTTAGCTTTTGCCCAATTCGTTTTCTGATTGTGATGTGATAAACATAAAGTCTGTAAGTTATCAGGATCTAGCTTCTCTCCTCCGTCTACTATCTCAATTATATGGTCAACTATTAAATTATTTATATTAGCTCTTCCCTCTTCTGAGCACCATTTACAAGTAGGATTAGACTTTATAAACCATTTTCTAAGCTCTCTCCAGGCTGTAGAGTTATAGAAGTCAGAGTTAACAGATAAATGCTTTGCCTTATATCCAGATTTATTACTGCTAGAAGCTATCCACTTCTTCTTCTTTGCTTTTGGTAGTGTTGGCATTAGTTTATTAAAATATTGTCCTCTTCGTCTATTTGAGGAAGTTTGTACTCTATTTTTATTATTGGAGGGATTCCGTCCTCATTAATCCAGTTATCTATGTAGTCCATTAGTTCTTCTATTGCTCTAGCGTTTCCATCGTCTAGGCTCTCTGTATCCTTTAAATAGACCTCTATACTAACTGACGCTACTATCTTCATTTTGTTTATTATTTTCTTTGTCAGTTATTACTTTAACAAAAGACGCTATAAATACCACTATAAATAATGGCAAAAATATTATTAACATTATCAACTTAGATATTATATAAAAAATTGATTTAGTTATAGTAGTATTCCTTATCTTCATAAATTGTAAGATGTTTTTTTTTAGAATAATTATCTAGCTTTAATCTCTCTGTTCTATAATCTTCTCTTTCTCCAAACATTAACTGAAAGCCTATATCGGATTTAATAGTTTTCGGTAGATTTAAAGTTACTGTCTCCTTATCCCTTACCCAAATTACTTGATGTCTTGTTGACCTATTCAAGAGTAGACTTGTATTTATTTATTATTCTGTCCATTTGTGATTCATACCATATCGCAAAATCATACTTTTGGTCTCCTTGTTCCCATACTCTATACAGAACAGCTCTAAGCCTTTGTGAGGAGGTCTTAGTTTTTCCTACTTCATAGTCTGAAGTGTACTTCTCTACTACCTCTACTTCAGCTTGAGTTATAGCGTCGGAGCTTATTAGGACCATTCCAGGAGTCTTTCTTAGTGCGAAGATTCTAGTCATAGTGTCATCATTCAGCTCTTGAGTGTGTATATTAATACTCATAGAGCCATCTGATAAAGTAGATACTTTATTTACTCCTCCTTCAAATACTACTGTTCTTTTCATTTTTCTCTTTTAATAATTTTTTAGCTTTTGCTCCATATCTATCCCTCACCCTTTTCTTTTCATAAGTATTTAAAGTATCTGCTTTAAATCCGAAGTACATTTCAAACATATCATATTGCTGATAGTGATTAGATTCTTTACTTATTTTATCTTTTGGATGATTCATTTTTTTTTATGTTATTGCCCAGGGATCACTCCCCAGGCTTTAACCCCAAATTGAACTAATTTAACTGAAATAACCAAAAAATTGTCATTCAAAAAAAATAATGTTCATTCTACCAAACCTATGATAGAATTAAGAACTTCTGAAGTTATAGTGATTCAATCACTTAGCTAATATATAAAATCTTAATAGACTAACTATAATAACTTATAAACTTATAAACATTAGATTGTTAACTTCATATCTCTAATCTTTTGCTTTATATTCTCTATGGCTTCTTCATAGTCTACTCTATTTAGTTTTGTAGTGATATGCATCCTATTTTCTAAATCAGCTACTGTTCCTTCTCCCCATTTTTTTTCTACTCCCCTTGCGGCTTTAATTTGGTTTCCGTTAAGAAAAGTATTACAGTAGGAACACTGGGAATTAACATTTTTTTCATCATATCTTATACTTAGATAACGTCTCGAGAATAGGTGACCAGCATGAATAGATCCTCCAAAAGCTGGAGCTTCCTTACCGCAAGAAATACATAAACAGTTCCCTTTATAATCAGAGTCTCTTTTTCTTATGTATTCGCTAAATAGTTTGTCTAGCTTTGCTTTTAATTTGCTTGTTGTAGTCTTAGGCATTATCCTATCTTTTTAATTTCCCTTGTTTTCAATACCTTTCCGAATTCTTCCATTCGTTTCTTATAAATTGTGTATTCTTCTATTGCATTACATTGCCTTCTGTACTGTTCAGACTTTTTATAGTCTCTAAGGAACTTATTCCAAGTAGGTACATTAATAAAAATTGGGGGATCATTATCTCTCAATCCCTTATTTAAAGCGAATTTAACCTCTTCAAGCTCCATTCTACTATAATTACTTGCTAAGTCCTCAACTAATGTATTTGTCTGTAATACTACCATCTCAGACTCTGGCTTCTGTCCTAGTTGAATGTAAAGCTCCTGGAGTATCTTGTAGCATTCTGTAGTTAAGTTTTTAACGTCTGTTTTCCATAAGTACCAAATCTGCTTACTTTTGTCCATCTATATTACTTTTTACTTCGATTAATACATCCATTAAAGCGTCATAAACTGCCTCTAGTTCATCGCTTCCGTCCATCCATTTTATAATCTCTTTCTCATATTGTCCAGAAACCTTTAAAAGCCTATTAAATTTGAGCTTTACTACTTGGCTATGTGTTCCCTTTAAGTTGTATAGCTGCTCGTTAAATGCTCTAAAAGTAGCTAGTAATAATGTTAAGTCTATTTGTTGTTCTTTAGTCATTGAATTGATTTTTTAATATTTCTAGTCCGTTGTTATATTCCGTCATTATTGTTTTAACTTTCCTTTCCTTTTCTGATTTTATAGGAAACAAGCCAACCCAGCCATTTTCCATAGACTGGAGTAATACTTCTTTTTGAAGTTCTTTGTCATCTCCAGCTATTTTAAGAAGCTTTCCTATAGCTGCTTTTTCTCCTAAGCTTTTATAGCTTTTTCTATATTCCGTTTTTCTAAACTCTTTCCATAGTTCCCAAGCTTTTAAATTTAATTCAATTGGAAATTCCCCCTCTGTTTTACTATTATTAGTATTTAATAAATTTAAGTCTTTAGTATTATTAGTCTTTAGTAGTGGTCGATTTTCCGTATTCGGTTTTTCCGTATACCGATTATCCGTATTCGGTTTTTCAAATACGACATAATCATATCCCTTAAACTTACCATTCTCTCTAATTTGTTCACGTTTCATATATCCATTAACTGTAAGCTCTTTAAATGCACTATAAATAGAAGCCTTACCGTCTTTGTGATGTTTCTCTACTTCTTCTACATAAAGCTTCCAATCGTTTGGGAGAGCTAATAAATGGCACAGTAACCCTTTAGCTTTTAAGCTCATATCTTTATTAAATATAAACTCGTTATTTATTGTTGTGAAATTGGTGTTTTTTACTACTCTAATTCTTTTCATCTCTCAAAGTATATTTAGAAATCTTAGTAGTTCTTCCTAGTCTAGTCTCTACTTGAATTCGATTGTCTGGAATAATAAATCCCTCGTTTCTTAGACAGTATATGTGATGGCTTAACCTTGTTACCCCATACTCCATTATAGCATCCCAGCTAGTAATAGATCCATACTTTTTTAAATGTGTTAAGATTTGCTCTTTTTGTGTTAGTTTTTTAGACATTGCTATTTAATATTAGTTTAGTTTCTATTCTAAGATTTTCACTTTTTAAGTATTCTATTTCATCTAAAAGCTCGGCTGTCGTACTTAAATTAAGATTAGATTTAATAAGATTTATAAAATAATCATATCTCCTTCTATAAAATGTATCTACTTCCATTAAAGCTCTATTCTGTTTTATGTGATGAATTGCTGTCGCATGGTCTTGATTAAATATTTTACCAGTTTCAGTATAAGACATCTCTAACAAATCTCTAGCAACATTAAAAACCATTCTTCTAGCTTCTATAACTGGTCTTATTCTAGACTTGCTTTCTAACTGTTCTAAAGTTATATTATTAACTATACAAGCAGTTTTTTTTATTTCTTCTACTCTACCCATTGAACTCCTCTTTTACTATGTTATATATTTCAGGAGCAAAGTCTTTAAGCTCCTTTAAAATCTTTCTAGACTTCTTTCTAGCCTCTTCTCTGCTGGTTTTAGTTATATCTGTACCAGTTGATCCATTGATAACTAAATGTGAGTTATAAAGGATTTTATCTATCTTTTCTTTCTTTGTCATATCTTCCTAAGTTAAAGTCATCTTGAACAGAGTAACCGTTATCTATTAGTTTTGAGTAAAAATCTACAGATTCTTTTTCTGTTCCTACTAAGTAAAAGGTATTACCCTCATGTTTAGCGTCTGAACACCATTTAAAAGTACTAAAATCAAAGCTTCTAGATACTCCAGTTAGTTTTGGATTCTTGACTACAAAAGCCCAATAGAAAACGGTTTCTTTATTCTCTTTCATATTAAAAGGGCATATCGTTAACTTCTACGTGGTCAAATTTCTCTGACATACCGTTAGAAGATTTTATGCTCCAGGCGTTTGCAGACGTATAAAAACGACCATTAAACTCCTTACTTGATAAGTTATAAGAAACCGTAACGACGTCTCCTAATTTATGGCTTTCTAGCATTTTAACCTTATCATCTCCGAATAGTGTTAAGCATACTAAAGGATTAAATTTAGCTTCTGTTTCAATAATGAAATCTTGCTTGATCCAATCCTTACCAGCTTTTGACGTTCCTCTCTGAGCTTCTAAAACTCTAGTGATTTTACCTTGTACTTGTTGTTCTAACATTTTTTTTTAATTAATTGATTAATTGATTAATTTTTTGATTTTTTAAAGCTATCGCTTTCATCTTCTCCAAAAATCCCTAGTTGATAAAGACCACAAATAGTAAGAATACTTCTACTTAAAGCTCTTTTTTCTGCGATTTCCATCACATACCAGCTATTGGTATTTCCTTCTTTATAAGTGTCTCCTTTTAAAGCACTTCCAAAAGTCTCTATTGATTGATCCTTAGAAGTAGCTATCGCTTTGACTACACAGTAATTTTTGGAGCATTCTATTACATCATAAGTAATAGAAATATTGTTATTAGCTTGGATCTTTTGAATCCCAGCTCTTGTGATTATTGTAAAATGCTGATGTTTAAAAACATCTTCATTGAGTAAACCATTCTCTTTAAATAGTCTATTCATTATTTCACTTTTACTTTGCATTTGTTCCGAATTTTATATAAAATATTAATAAAGTTATAAAAGAGCCAGTATAAGCACTTAATAAGTAGTCTAATGGTATTGGTATAAAAATTAGTAATAGTGCCACAATAAGCCCTAAAATAGTATTAAACGTTAAATAGTCATCCATATTAAACTCAAAGAATTGAACGTGAGTTCCTAATTCTAGTTTAGCTTGGTCTTTTAAAAATTCATGTTTTGCTAAGTCTTTCATTATTTTAAGTTGTTTATAGAAGTTAATCTTTGGATTGCTAATTCTAAACCGTCAGCTTTACCTTGATGGTAGCTAGACATATTACTATCTCCCCTTTGCTCTTCTTGTTTAGCTTTACCGAGTTCAAGTTCTTTGTACTTTCTAAACTCTGCTATTGATTGAATAATTAATAAATCTTTTGTTGACATTGTGTGTATCGTTTAAATTAATAATACGCAAATATAAACACATTTTTTTTAATTGTGCAAACTTTTACACAATTTATGTTGAAATAAATAGTATTTACTAGAGTATAAAAAAGTTAATAATTTATAACATAATACAAAAAAAAGAGAGGAATCACCCTCTCTTCTTCAACAATAACACAACACAAAACACTAAGAACTAGTGTATTTTTTTCTCTAAAACGTAGCAAATATACTAAAATATATGAGTTAAATGTGCAATCTGTCCGTATTCACTATGAATAAATCCCTCTACAGCCTTAACACTTCCAGTATATCCTTTCTGATAGTGCCAGGAATCACTAGCACTAGGAGAACGTAAAAACTCTACAGTAACTCCTATATTATCAAAAGAAGTCATAAACTTATATCTTTGTTTATGGTGTAAATGATGTAAATACCAATATCTATATTTAGTATAGGACCACATTAAAGGTTCTTCTTGAGCCATAAGTAGTGGCAAGGTATTTAATTTAGCTCCGTCTCCATGTGTTAGCCCTATCATACTATTTTTATAAGTATAGTATTTCCTATGTTTAGGATCAGCGTCTACAGTTACAGCGTCAGTATTTCTATACCAGCTTTTAAGAGCATGAGCTAAATGGAAGCCACTCATGTAGTCGTGATTACTCATTGAGTGTATACAGTCAACAGGTGCTATTTGCATTAGCATCTCTACTATCTCAACGTAAAGCTCTAAAGCTTCTGTAAAGTGTCTATACCATTTTTTATCTGTATCTTGAGGAGTTAGCCTTGTAGTGCTTCCCATTGTATTGTCTGTGTGGAGTATATCGTTACCAATACAGAATAAAATCTTATCTATATTAAAGCCTTCAGCATTTCTCAGAATACCTTTAACCCCTTCTCTAACTCTATTCTTAGCGATTTCTACATTATACTCCTCTCCAGTCTCTAAAGCGTCAGCATACTTTCCTATATGAACGTCAGCTGGATTAATGATAAGTAGGTGACCGTCCTCTCTTTTTGGATAGTCAATAGAAGGATATTTAGGAGAGTATTTACTTATTAAATCCTCAATAGATTTAAGGAATTCATCTTTTGTAAATTCGTTAGGCTTGGCAAAGATTGAGAACTTCTTACTTTTATACCAATAATGAGAGATAGAATTTATATCTATACCTGAAGCTTTACATTCATCAGCTAGTAAATTATCTTTTTTTCTATCTGTTCTATATTCGTCTATTAGCTTCCATTCATCTTCTTTTAACCTATATCTTTTTTCGTCGTTCATTTAGTTGATTTAGTTATCGTCCTTCCTACAAAGTAAGCTCCATAAATAGCTAGTAAAAGCGTTTGATAAACTGGAATGTAAGACTCATTTAATTTAAACTCTCCTACATTCCCATCCATAAAGGATATAATAACAAAAACAATAGTCACAAATATTAAAGACATTGGTCTTATATTCTTACTAAGTTTATTATCTCCTAAGTTATCGGACTTCCATCGCTCTGTAACTTGATTAGAAGCGTTCTTTTCAGCATCATTTAGAATAGTCTGTAACTCGTTTTTAACTTGCTGGAGTTCTTCCTTGTTTGTTATTGTAGTGTCTAAAATTCCTTCAGCAGACTTGAACAGTCCAGAAAAAATTGATCCTAATATAGCCATTGTGCATCGTTTTTTGTTATATCAGAATCAACATGAATAAAAGTTTTAGCGATTCCAATTCTAGTAAATCCAACCTTTATTAAAGATGAGACTATTTTAATTCTATTTAAAGAGTTATTGCACGCAATATCTACAGCAACCCCAGCTAAGTGAGATGAGTTCTTAGATGCCTTGTATCCCTCTCTTATTAGTCTTTCGTTTGTTTCTCTTGACCTCCAGCCACTAGTAATTGTAAAAGGTATTCCAGCTAAACCTCTAGCATCATCAAGCTTAACAAGAAAATCTTTTTTCATATTCTTGCCAGTTCCTGGAGCGTCATCAAATTCTTCTAAAGTAAAATATTTTAAACTCATATTTTTTCTATTTAATTTTTCTAGACTATTAGTCCATGTTAATAGATTAAACATTATTTTCTTTTCTTTCTATTGTAGATATATTTATCAGCAGTATAAACTATGGTCAAAACCAGTAAAGTTATTTTTAATAATACTTCAATATCAGCTAAAGAGACAAATGTAAAAGTCCCAGCATTTAATAAAAGTACGTCTTGTGTTTCTTTAATTAGATTTTTCATTATTTTTAATTTGTATTATTTGTATTATAATAGCTTAGTTGTTTTTAATACTATTGAATAGCTAACTCTTAAATTCCCTCCACTATGACCTAAACCAATAGCAGCTGGAAGAATTATATCTCCAGCACTTAAAGCAAAATTACTAGTTAAGTCTATAGCTTTTACTGGTCTTTGTGAATAGTTTGGATCTGGTCCAGCTGAATTATCAGCTGCAGCATAAGCTCTTAATGTCATGTCAATAGTTTCAAAATCATTGTAGGCTGGTCTCCCTACAAATAAACCTACAGCACTTTGATAATTTCCTACTCTAAAAGTTGTAGCAGCTACTCCTATTAGTGTACAATCAAACGGAATCACAATGCCTACAGATTGAATTGCAGTAGAGACATCTTCTAAAATAGACGTTCCAACAATAAGACCAGAGTCTCCAGTGTGTGTGTTCCAACTTTGGTTAGAAATACCACTAGTAGAAAAAGTAATCCAATCAGTTCTCGCAGCGAATTGACTGGAAAAGTTTATATACTGTAAGCTTGTATCTATTCGGTCTAGTCTCTCTTTTTGTGGCTCTACTATAAGACTTCCAATAGTTATAGTTCCATCTATATTTACTGATGTAAAACTTATGGATCGATCTCCTAGATTTATGTCAGCAGTTAAAGTAATAGGAGTAGCTGATCCATCAACTCTATTGATAATTAATAAATTTGCTCCAGCTAAAGCGGTTTTACTTTTTGGAGGAGATATTCCTAAAGAAGTTATAGGTCCAGTTCCATTCGAATTATCAACCACTGCTATAGCTTTAGACTGTAAGTATAATAGTAAACTCATATTAAAAAGTCATTATTAAGTCTGTTAGTAATTCACTACTAGACTCTTCAATTTGAGTGACTGTAGTTTGAAATCCAGTAGTATTAGAGTTTAGATTTATTTGATAAAACTCTCCAGACCATGTGTCTTGATTTGCATTAAAAGTAATTTGATAAGGAATATATCTTATAGAGTCTATTTCTATACTGTTTAAAAAATTAAAGCTAGAAGTATCTGTTACTTTTATAGATCCATTAAAAACGTCTGCTCCTTCATTTTGTCCCTTCATTATTTCGTCTACTAAAAGCTGAGTAAAAAATAAATCTGTCCCACTTCCGTAAGACTCCCATGTAGGATTAATAGCATTACTCCAAACGCTACCGTTATAACTTTCTATTTTGCCTATAGCTGCTGGATCAGGTCCACTACCAAAGAATAAATCTTCTACATTATAATCTGTACCGTTCTTTACTAGCGTACCTCCTGGAGTATTTGTAGAGCTAAATATTTGAGCAGCTACAGAAGTTCCATTTACATAGTATTGAATATTTTGTGTGTCGTCTATATCAGGTTTAGAATAAATAAATATCTTATCTGCTCCGTCATCTGTAGGATTTAACACAATATTAGAGTCATTTTCAACAAATACAAGATTAGTTTGAATTGTACAAAAAGTCTCTAGATATAGAGTACCATTAAAAGGAAGCTCTGGAGTTTCAAACTCACATAAAAAAGAAGCGTTATTATAAAGCTGTACGTTTGTAGCGTTGTAAAATTGTTGATATGCAGGATAGCTAGGAGCTACTGCCCAAGAGTCTGTACTTGACCAAGTAGAGCCAACATTACCTAAAGGTCTACAGTATCTAGTACTAGAATCTCCTACTAATTTTAATCTTAAAAAATGAGTTATCAATGTAACTACTGATCCTAAATTGGTAAGAAAATTAGATTCAGTGCCATTATATGCATTACTAAATAATCTTTTTACATTAATTGTAGCTCCATCTATTTGAGTTACATCTCCCATCCGTATACTCAATTTATTAGTAGGAGTGTTAGCTATTCCATAGTCTGGAGATGTAACTAAGTTTAATCCGTTAGCGTATCCGTTCCAGGTAATAATAGGCTTGTTACCATCTGATGAGTCAAAAGCTATAGGAGTAGAAGTTCCATATTGATAATCTATAAAAGGTAAATCATAAGCTTCAACAGTATCATACCTAGCCAATACTTTTCTTAATATTGGTAAGGAATCAGTATCCGATCCAGCTAGTTTTCTGTAAGTAGATCCTTCAGATTTTGTGTAGTCTATAATTCCAGATCCTAATTGAGAGCCAGATTTAGCATATCTTCTGTAAAATACATCTGTAGCTGTACCCATATAAAAATAAGAGTTTACTTGTGTAAAATGCCAATAACCATTGGATTGAAACATTCTAGCACCCCATGCTTTACATATTCCATTTAAAAAATCAAATGCTGACTGTCTTTTTATCTGTCCAGTTTCCTCATTAACTGTAGCAAATGCAAAAGGATTAAATCTTGTATAAAGTAAAGGATCTACATTTCCTACTCTTGGTATTAAATCATTAGTCCAGTCTACAATAGAATAAAAATAGGTGTCAGAAGCTGACCATATAGCCTCAGTGCCTATTTGAATTGTTAAAGCGTTTCTTATAAGTTCTAAAGTTTCATAAGTTGAAATGTCTACATAAGAAATATTATCATTATAATCTATTTCACTAAGTTGAGAAAGTCCACAAATAGCAGTAAGCGAAAAGCTTCTTGGAAAAGCTTCGTCTTTTTGATTGTTAATATCGTTTAAAATATTTCCCACCCAGTAAAGAGAGTAGCTGCTTCCATTGGTAGACCTTTCAATTTTTAGCTGAAATCTTCGATAGTCCGATACTCTAATTTCATTGACTACAGCTTGTTGGAATATGTTAGTAATTAAAACATTAAATTTAACCTCTGAAGGAATTAAACCAGTAAATCTATCGTCGGTGTCTGTTTGATATGTTAAATCAAATCCGTTCTCTGCTATATCTATTACAGACGTACCCCCAGATGTAGCTTCAGTATCTACTATAATCATTTTATAGTATACTCCGCTATCACTTCTAAACTCTCCAGTCAATTTATCTACTACTGCCATTAGTATCCTCTTGTTCTTTTTCTGTTATCTCTTGCTCTGTCAGAACTTAATAGTATGTCTGATCCACTTATTCTCCCATATACTTGAACTTCTCCACTATCTCCTCCTATCATTCCCTTTAATTTATCTAAAGGAGCTATAACCTCTGGATTGCTCATGCTAGTTCCTGGTCCTTCTCCAATTTGTCCAATTGTACTCCCAGTTACTAAGCCACCTTCTGCAAATGCTGGAATAGGAGTTGAAGCAATAGCAGCTATTTGAGTAGCTCCTAAAACACCAGCTAGAATAGATAAAGGTAAATTTGGTAAAGCTTGAACTACAGCACTAGCAGTATTTACAATTGCTTGAAAAATTGCGGCTCTTTTGTCCGCTCTAGCTTGTTTCTTTTGTATTTCTTTTTTCTTATTCGCTAGTTTATTATCTACTTCTGCAATCGCTGTGGCTTTTTGTTCTTCTGTCATTAATGCAAAATCTTTAGACCTTGTAAGAATTTCCATCTCTTTAGCGTGTGCGTTTTCTGCTTTTATAGTTTGTGCTTCATACATTTGAGAAACTATTCCAGATACTTGACTAGCTATATCTCCTATAGTAGAAAAAGCATCTTGTAGACTTTCCTTAAAGTCATCCGAAAAGTCAAAGAATGCTTCACTAAAACTTCCTAAAGTATTATCTATTTCATCTTCTATACTTCCTAAATCCTCTGGAAGTTCAAGATTAATAGGAACGCTAAGACCTTTCTTTGGAGCTATTCTAGCTAGTGTAGGTCTGGCTGGTCCATCACCAGAAGCTGTATTTAGATTTTCAGTAGATTTTAATAAATCATCTAAAGCCTTTTTTTGCTCTTCAATTTTTTTAGTAGAGTCTGTTAAATTGCTTTCTTGTTTATCTAAAGAGTCAGACATTATATCTAAAGCAAGAGCAGCTGCTTTATACTTTGGACTTATAGAAGCTAAACCGTTTAAAATAATTTTACCGACTAATCTACCAACCTTACCAAATTCAAGAGCTGCTTTTATAAATCCTTCTAAGTCTAAAAGTGCAAAACCTACAGCACCCACAAAAGCAACAGCTGAAGCTATTAATATAGTAAAAGGATTACCAGCAACTATAGCACTTAGAACTCTTAAACCTTTTGCAACTGCTGACAAAGTAGTTACTATTTTACCAAAAACAAATAAAGCTGGACCAATTACAGCGACCAATTTACTCCAGAAAATAATATTTTCTTTTTGTTCCGTTGTTAAGTTTCTTAAAGATTTTACAATAGAATTAAACTTGACTACTATCTTAGTGGCTAAAGGAAGTAAAACAGCTCCCATTTCTTGACCTAATTGCTTTAAGCTTTCTTGAAGTATTCTAGTCTGGTTAGCAAATCCATCACTTGTTCTAGCAAAGTCTCCTTGAGCGTTTGCAGTTTTAGCCATAACAAAAGAATATCTCAAAGCTACTTTTTCAGCTTGAGTCATACTCTTGACGTTGGAGTTCATTCCTTGAGTTAAAGCAAAAGATTTAAGATTAGCCTCAGTCATTACAATACCAAGCTTTTTAAGACTTTCAGTCTCTCCAGTAAAAATACCAGCTAAAGCAGTCTGAGCTTGTTCTATTCCTATATTTTTGAAAGAAGCTAAATCTCCAGCCAGACCTACTAATTGTGTAGACATAGCAGCAGCTTCTTGCTCAGTAAGTCCCATTGAAGTAGACATATCTCCAAACAAAGAAGCCATCTCTAGAGCTGATCCTTCAGCAATACCGAAAGACTCTAAAGTAGTTTTAGCAAAAGTTTCTACTTGAATAGAAGTAGAGCCAAACGCTACTTTTACTTTGTTTAAAGACTCTTCATAGTCAGAAGCTAACTTTATAGCAGCAGAACCAGCAACTACTAAAGGAAGAGTAAAGTTTCTAGACATAGAACTTCCAACGTTTTGAAAGCTTTTACCAACCTTTTTAAGAGAGGATTGTGCCTTTCTTAACCCAGATTGAAAGTCTTTGTCGTTTAGAGTTAACCTTACCGATAACGTTTTATTCCCCATTTTGTCTTAGTTTATCGTATTTCTTATTTATATAGTTTGCTCTTTCTCGTTGTTTTTCTGTATCAATCTCCGTCTTTGTCTTTTCCCATTCAAACTTACAAAGCTTTTGAGGAGTAAGATTTTGTCCTTTTTTAGTGTGAGGCTGTAAGTTAATACAAGCCAACCATCTTACCCTCTCCCATTCAAACCTCTGCAACATCTCAAACCTATCATTCTTCCCCTTTTGAATACACCAGAACTCATGAAACGTCAAGTTCCAAAATTCATTAGGCATTAATCCAAGACCGTAAGCTGAAGATTCTAAATCGTTCCAGTTTACTTCTTCTTGCTTGGGAGCTTCTTTACTGCTCCCTTCGGCTTTTTTTCATCACTAAATTTAGAAGAAAATTGCTCTGTAAATACATTAAGAACTCTATTCATTGCGTCAAAATCCTCATCTAGTAAGTCGGCAACATCGTCTATACTTAAAGAACATTCTTTACCACTAACTCTAGATCCGTCTTTTATTCCGTTTAAAATAAGAGAACAAGCATCGTCTAGACTCATTCCATCTCCTAAGCTGTCTAAGTCAGCTAAACTTCTTCCAGTATCTTTACAGAACATTCTTAAAGAGTTCATTCCAAACCTTACAGGAAAATCCTTTCCGTTTATTATTATAATTTCGTACATTTTTTTTTCGTTGTTTAATTAAGTTGTCTGGAGCAGAGAATAAACTCTAACTCCAAACAACGAAATAATATTTAAGCTACTGCCGTAGTAGTCAAAGCTCCACTTCCTTCAATACTTACAGAATAACTAGGAGCATCTTCTGTACCTCCACTTATCTCTACTGAAGTAATAAAACCACTACCAGTATAAAAGTAGTCTCCAGAAGCTGTAGTAGCTAATGTAAAGTCAAAAGATACAGCTGTTCTAGCTAACATTTGATTTGTTAGTTCGTCTACTTCAGTTACTGTAGCGTCTGTAGGATTGAAGTCCATAAGACCGTCAGCACTTAAAGAGAAGCTCTTAGTCCCTCCTATCAAAGTTCTAAACCCAGCAGAGTCTTTATCTGTAATGTCTATAGTGTCAGCACTTATAGAAATGCTTACGTTTTGCGAGTGCATCAATTTCGCTTCTGTTCCTCCACTAGTTGGAGAAACTTTCAGAATTAAATCTGTTCCGTTAAAAATCATTTTATAAAATATTTAAATTAATTAATTAATCGTCTAAATCTTTCGAAGTTTCCCCTTCTGTTTTAGATTTCTTTTTTGTTGGTTTTGCTATTGCCTCATTTTGAAAAAAGAAGTTTCTCTCTTTTCTTCCAACGTTATAAGTCTCTCCTTTGATGTATTCAACACCACGAAACTCAATATCTTTTTTTAGTTTAATCTTGTACATATCTATTTATCTATATTTTCTTTGTCTTCATAGTTAATAACACGCTTTAAATCCTCATCTCTTAATTTATTAAAAATATAAGATTTGTCTACAGCAAACCAGTAAAACTCCGACTCTTCAAACTGTCTAGGAGTTGCTGTCGTTAGCGTTCCCTTGTTATCTGGAAAATTTAAAACACTATTTAAGTATTCAATAGTACTATTACATTCTTTTAATGTAGCTTTATAAATAACCATTAGCTTATACCGTTTCGTTCTTTAATATCATTCTGAGCATTAGTTAAATCTTCTGCATTTAAAAGAGAGTTAAATATTGCTATCTCATGAATGCCACTAAACATCCCTCTAGTCCCAGCTCCACCATCTACTCCTATCTGGTTTATTTGATATGATCCAGTTGTTCCAGTAGCTCCTATAGTTAATCCTATACTAGTTCCATTTTTTAGAATATCGACAGCTCCATTAGTTCCACCAGCATAAGTCCAAGATAACATAAGCTTTTCTCCATTGGCTATATAATCTCCAGCAGAAGATCCATCTACTAAACTAGTTATAGAATCTAAATAAAAGAAATCGCCAGGAGCGAAGAACTGAATTATCTTAGTATCGCCATCCCCAGCAATAATCTGAAAAGGATTTGATAGATTAGTAGAAGCAGTTAATACTACTATAAAAGTTATAGCACCAGTTGGAAAATCTATATTAGTCGCATCCGTTCCGTTACTTGTTAGATTTAACTGTCTAGCGTTTGTGAACTGTACTATATCAGTAGAAGCATCATGTACTGGTTGAGCCGCTGAACTTGTTTGAATCATTTGGTAAGCGTTTAATGAAGAGCTAGTCCAGTTGCTAACATTTCCACCATCTGTAGTTATTCCAGTACCTTTCTTGAGCCAAAGCTGCAAGTTGTTTATAGAGTTTAAATCAAACTCTGTAGACACTGACCTATCTATATTAAATCTATAATCATGAGCTATTTGATATAGTCCGTTTGTTCCAGAATTATCGTCATAAATTTCGTTACTATTTTCAAAGAATATCTTGTCAACTACTACACCTTCAAACGTTCCACTAACATAGTCAAGAGCAGTTCTAACTTTATTGGATAAATCAATAAGCTTACTATAAGAAGAGTGTACCATTGTTATCTGCACGCTTACATAGTCATAAGTAGAAACTCCGTTCTTTGTCATATTAGGCAAATCAGAAACCACTTGATATACTAGAAACGGTAGAGCTGGACTAGTAGTGAATTTATATCTTGCTGGAAATATTTTAAAGTTAGGTCCATCTCTTAAAATAAGAGAAACGTCAGCATCATTACTAAGAATATTATATATAGCTTTTCCTACATCCATTACTTAGCGAATCTTTTAGCTATTATTGTTTCTAGTTTTCCAATAAAATTACTCATCACTTCAGCTCCTTTAGACTGAGCAGCAGCGTCTAGCATTCTAAGTCCTGGAGTACCGTTAAATCCGTACTCATGAAAAAAGAAATAGAATCCAGTTTTTGTCTCTGTAGCATAAGCTCCTTTAACTCTTGGTCCTACATATACTGAAGGCTTACGTCCTCCCTTAGACTTTCCGTTAATTATACCAATAGACTTCTTAAGTTGACCAGTATCTCTCTCAGGATTCTTTGCATTTGGAGCTGGTTTTATTAAATCTATTTGTTTTCTTATTTCTGTTCTTAAAGGTACGACAGACTTTCTCATAGCACTTCTAAGAGTAGTTCTTAATCGAGTATCGCTATCAGGAAACAAAGTATCTAAGTCTTTTATAATAGACTTTAACTGTCCCTTTTCAAATTCTAAAGTTATTGGATTTGCCATTACTCTTGTAAAATACCTTTTAAATCTTTTTTATTAATAGATAAAATCATTTTATCTTTACGTCCTACTTCTCTTATAGAAGTTATAGCGTATTCTTGAGTCCCATTCTTTATATAGTAAGTTGGAGATGTGCCTATGTCACCTCTATATCTTATTAGGCATTCTATATTTTCTTCGTTAACTAAGACATCGGACTCAAATTTAGTAGATCCAGATTTGAAGTTAAAGTCAGCATAGATAGTGACAGACGTAGCAGTACTAGCTACTCTTTCCCCATATTCGTTAGTCGTAAATGGCTGCTTGTATAAAGTTAATTTTCTATCTAGCTTTCCAAATATCATAACTCTAGCAATCTATAAGGAGTTAAAATGTACTCAACCATTAAAGGAAGCTCTGTAGCAATTGTACCTATAACAACATCTTGACGCTGCTCGTAGTACCTTCCTACTGTAATTAACATAGCTTGTTTTAATGCAGACTCTACGTCAGCAGCAGCCGATCCTACAGTAAACTCTACTTCTACAGCGTTTGGTCTATCGTAAGTATCTGGAAAGTTTCCATTAGTAGCAACGTAAATTCTGCCAGGTTTTATTTTATCGTCAAGAACGTAATTAGAACTAGCTAATGTTTGTTCAACGTTGCTAGTGTCTCTATATTTTATGTGTACTACTGACGCTACTATTCCAACTTGTAAACTTATGTAGTCTGGAAATTGGTCGTAGTATAAATTGTATGTTTGTGTTATTAGTCTACGTCTAGTAAATTGTTCTACTAAATCTGTAGCTACTTCTATTAGTGTTGTAATGTAAGCGTCGTCATCGTCAAAGTCAGAATCTACTCTTAAATGTTGTTTAGCTTCAGCTAAAGTAACAGCAGTAGACGATGGAGCAGTCTTTAAGACTAGCTTTCCGTAGTTAACGTATCCGTCTGCATTAAGTAAATTATTATTATAGTATGCCATTTTTTAAAAAATATAAAAGGAGAAGGGTATTATCCCTCCTCCTATTAAATAATTATTATGCGTTATCAACTCTGATAAAAGCAGTATTATTTTGTACAGCAGCACCGTCTACAAGAGAAGTTGCAATCATACGTCCAACACCAGCAGCAGCATTTGTATAAGGATCAAACAATAAGTCTAAACCTCCAAACTGAGCGATGTGCACTTTACTAAAGTCTCCTAGTAAGTAGTTAGTTCCAGTACCAGCTTCGTTTCCTACATTAGAAGAAGCGAATGCGAAGTATCCTAACAATTCTTTAGCTACGTTATCGTAAGCTGGAGAAACGCTAGAAACTTGAGCCAATTGTTTAGCCTCAGTTAAAGCTCCACCATCAAGCAACCAAGCCATACGAGCAGCTTCCAAGTTTACGCCATTAGCGATTAACTCAGATTCCATAGATAATAACTCAGCTATTGTTGGTGTAGCACCTACAACAGTTTGAGCAGCAGCACCAGCAAATATAGAAGCTGGACCGTTAGTAACGTTAGCATCAGCTAAAAGAGCTTTCTCTAAAGTAGCAGCAACGTTTGCAGCTAAATTAGCACGAACAGCAGCTTCAACTCCAGCATTCTGAGCCATAGCTTCAGCAGAAATTTCTACTATAGAAATCATTTTCTTTGGTGACAAAGTAACACTAGAAGCAGTTCCAGCAGCAGTAGCAGTACCACCAGTCTCAGCAACG
>TARA_R110001599_G_scaffold43631_9_pt1 | contig 18576 bp, 16 predicted proteins | sample TARA_R110001599 | Tara Oceans TARA_R110001599 (sample SAMEA4398360) | marine metagenome | biome: Polar Biome; feature: [MES] marine water layer (ENVO:01000295) within the mesopelagic zone...; material: water (ENVO:00002006), including particulate matter (ENVO:01000060) such as...... | reverse complement strand
CCCAAGCCTGCCGGATATCGGCGGGTCCTGTTGCACGGGGCAGGGCATGCCGGTATCCAGACCCTTGTCGAGATGGGACAGGCAGAGGCGTTATTTGCCCTGTTGCGCGGCGACACTACCCCCGCCCAACTGCGGCAGGCCTACAGGAAAAACCGTGCTGGTGCCTTTCGTTATCAGCGCAAGCTAGGCACCGTTCTGCATGACCGTCACAAACCGGCGGCTCGCATGTTTTTCGATATGGCCCAGCATAATGGCTTTCACCGCTTGATCAAGAAATGGACGCCCTACTACAAATGATGCAGGTTGACGACGATCACCTTTAGCACGACGGCGGTTCATGCCATAGCTTGGCGAATAAGCAACCCGGACCGACTGAGGACTGACCCTATGCAAGACAAAGAACCCCAGACACACGGTGTTCTTTTAAGAGCAAGAAACGGCGACGTAATCGGCTTTGACGAAACCGGGCTGCGGATGAATTTATCCGATAGCGTTATCGCCGATATACACCGTCGCTTGCCCGAAGCGGGTGACGTCACGCTTGACCCCGCCGTATTGGGGGATGTCGATGCATGGAATTTACGCCAGCACGGTGAATGGTACGTATTCAGTGCCAATCTGCCCGGCGCACAGGGCCCCCGCCAGTTTCGGCGCCGGGTGCAGGCCGATGCCGACGCAAGTGCGCCGGACATCATCGCTGATACCCCCGGTGCGGTCTATGCGCTGCTAGCACTTGGCGGGGCGCGCCGTGCGGTAACGGCCAATGAAAGGTTGTCGTTTCCTTATCATGTCGTGACGACCGGAGATGATCTGGGACCGGCCGGGGCGGCGGGCACCGAGCGCAACGCGGCAACCGGCTTGATGCAGCGATTGACCGAACAAACCCGCGACAGCTTGATAGCGGATGAGATCTTGCGCCGCAGACAGGCTCAGCATCGGGCGTTGCCGCTGATCTATGCCCGGTCCGAGACCGACGCCGTAGCCAGTGTCGCCGCGCTTGCGGAGGGGGCGGCATTCACCAACTTCGCGCAAACGGTCGCCAACCTGTCCGCGGCCGGGCGATCTGTGGGGAAACCGGTTAAGGTGCTGGCGGTGAGCTTGGATTTCACCTTGGAGGACGTCATCAGCACCGGGCCAGAGTGGACGGTGGGAATGTACCGCCTGATGACGCGTATTACCGATCTATTTGCCGAGTACAGTATAAGAAAACCGCTTTTCACCGCTGTTTTTGACGCAGGTAGCTGCGATATCTCTGATACCGCGGTGTTGCGGGCCCAGTGGGAATTGGCCTGGAATAAAGGCGGGCATGATCATGTCTATACCGCGCCGGGCTATATGTTTGCACAAGACGAATTTGGCCGCCCGACCCCCGACGCCCGTATCGAGATGGCTGAAATGGACGCGCACGCTATCGAGGCATACAATAGCGACGCGCCGTGGTCCTGCCCTGTCTTGCTGCTGGCTGAACGTGAGGCGGATGGCAAGGTCATCCGGTGCCGTGGTCAAGCCATGGGCGCTTTGACAATTGATGCGGATGATCCTTTGAACGCCGGTGAAAGCTGTGGTTTCCGGTTCGCAGGCGATACGAGCGCCGCCCGGATATTGGATGTGCGGGTGGATACCAAAGACCGCAACGATCTGCTGATAACCTGCGACAAGCCTCCTCAAGGCAAAGACCTGACCTTATGCTACGCCCTCGGGCATCCGGCCTCGGATGACGGAATGCCGGCCAATCGCGGGGCGTTGCGGGACAGCTTCGGCTATGTCAGCGCCACCGGACGTATGTTGCACCGATGGGCGCTTCCAGCGGCATTGCCGGTGCATTGATGGAGATTTTCGAACCCGTCTTCATCGACGTCACGGTCCCCGATCAAGTGCTTTTGCGCACGGACCCGTTGTTGCCATCCGCGTCAAAGCCGTACTTGCCGGCCTGCCACCCCAACGACACCGACGCGATATGGTACTGCGGTCATGCGCCAGCGATGACGTTTGACAACCACGGGGCAATCCTGATTTGGCAGCCGGAAAACAATCTTGGCGGTCCCGCCCGCCAGGCCGACCCAAATACCGGTCACGCACGCCTCGGCGAAACCGGAGGTGTGGTTTATCACCGCGAGATCAACGGAGGTTTCGTAATCGATAGCGCGATCGTCGACGCCGAAAAGTTCTGTTGTGCGTTGCGGGTGAAATCCGATCAGGGGCAGGCCCGGACATTGCTGACTGTGAACCCTGACCAGCACGGTAATTACCTGTTCGCCAGCGAAAAGGACGGCATTCTGGAATGGCGCGACGATGGTGGCACGGTCAGTGTCTCGGTGCCGTCACCGGGGGGCGAGTTCTGGGTCGTTCTCGGCTATGACTGCGGCAGACTGCGGATAAGTACCGCCAAGAGTGGGGACGTTTTTCCGCCCCCTCGCTCCAGTACGGACCAAGCGGATGATCTGGCGGTGGCGCTTGGCGGGGCGAATGATCTGTTCATCGGTTGCCGGTCCCATCGCAAAGGTATCCTCAAGACATTGGGCGCGTCGACGATCCGCGATGTGTTGATCTGGCTAGACCACGATGGCGGTGGTGCGGTTGACCAAAGCAAGATCATCCAAGCGTGCAGATTTGTCGAAAGCGGGGGGGACCGCGCATGAGCTTTACGAAATCAACAAGCAGCCAAGGCAACATATGTGTCATCTGGATCGATGACATGATCGACGTCTTTACGTGGCGCAATGCCTTCGGGCTGACGATAAGCACCCCCAATATCGACCGCTTCATGAGCGAGGGCGTTCGGTTCGCGAATGCCTACGCCACCGTGCCGCTATGCGCGCCGTGCCGTGCTGAACTGGCAACGGGGCTGTCGCCGTTTCGGACCGGACTGGTCGATCTCAATCGGTTCTGGCGCGATGTCCTGCCGCCGACCACCGGCTGGCAGTTTGATCTGCGCCGCGCCGGTTTTCGCACCTTTACCACGGGCAAGGTGGACAGCAACTACAAGCCCATGCCCTATGAATACGCACGCATTCTGTTTCACGAACAGCCAGAGGCAAAGGATGCTGGCAAGCGTTCCAAGGTGCGGAAATACCTGGATAAAGGGCCGGGGATCGCGGGCGTCAATCACCCCGATGATGACGGCAGTCAGGATGCGAAGTTCTATGATAACATGGTTGCGCAGAACGCCATCGACTATCTGGAGCGCGCGGACCCTGACCGTCGCCACCTGATTCAACTGGGTTTCAAGCACCCGCACTATAACCTGCAATGTCCTGATCGGTTTTATCAGCAATACGATGTCGACCAGATCACATGGCCGCAATCTGCGGCCCCCGAAGATTACTTTGGCCCGCAAGACGGTATGGCGGTGTATGAAGCCGCCTATATCACCAACGGCCCCTGGACGCCGGAAAAGGCTGGCGACCACGCATGGCGGCAAGTCGTCCGCGCCTATTTTGCGGCCATCAGCCATGTGGATAGCGAAATCGGGCGCTTCATGGATGCGCTGCGCGCGTCGGATCTGGCGCAAAACACCACTGTGGTTCTGTTGTCCGACAACGGCTTTAACCTTGGCACCCACGACAGTTTCCACAAGATGAGCCAGTGGGACAGCGCCGCGCATGTTCCGCTTGGCATCTGGAATGCAGGGATGGAACAGGGGCGCGTCGTCGAGATGCCGGTGTCGCTGCACAACGTGCCCAAGACGATCATGGATCTGGCCGGGCTGCCCTATCGCCCGGATTGGACGTCGGGGCAAAGCCTGCTGCCTCTGGTGGATGACAGCTTTGGTCGGTATGACGCCACCAAATCCCCTGTGACCAGCGTGTTTGGTACGTTGTCGGTTCGATCGTCCGAACCTGATCTGAGCCGCTATCGGTATTTCCGCTATCCCAACGGCGAAGAACATATCTATGATCTGGTCGCAGACCCCGGCGAAACAAAAAATATCATAGCCGAAGGCCCCCTGGATGCCTTGCGGGCCGCAATGGTGGATAATGCGCTGGAACTCGGCCTTGACCTGCGCGGCTTTGAAAACCCTGAACGAGGCGTAAACGCTATGATGGCGCTTGATGGCTCCGTTGTTCTGGCCGGCGGCAATGCCGACAATGATTATTGGGCCTACGGGGCGAATGCCGAAAAGATCACCGAAGAGCCCGATGGCGGCAAGGACACCTTGTGGTACATGGCCGGACCGGATGACTACGTGCTGCACATGCCCGCCTATATCGAAAATATCCGTATCGCGACGGTGGTTTCGCGCAAGGAACAGGATGCGTCCCAAGGCAAGGAAATCGCCGTCGTCGCACACCCTGATACCCCGATGAACTTCGAGACATCCGAACGTGTCGCCGTCAATGTACACGGCAGCCGAGGCGAGGATGTGATGATCGGTGCTAAATACGCAGGGGCGACGTTCTATGGCGGCGCGGGCAATGATATGCTGATTGCCAAATCCGGACGCGGCAAGGACGTCCACCTGTTTTACGGCGGTGCGGGCAACGACACGCTGATCGGCGGGAACGGGCGCGACGTCTTGGATGGCGGCGCAGGTGATGACGTGATCCGCGGTGGCGAAGGGCGCAGCAAGATTCACGGCGGTCCTGGCAACGACAATATCTCGGACGGGACCGGTGGGTCGGAGATTCATACCGGGCCGGGGCGCAATGTCGTACGCTCTGCCGGGGGCGATGATCATATCTACGTGGGGAGCGGCCAGAACCTGATTGAGCCGGGCGAGGGGTGCGTGGTGTTTCACGTCGCCTACGGCGGCGTCACGCATATCAAAGGCTGGCATGATGATTACCGGCTGGATCTATCGGAATGGCCATTGGCTCCGGAAATCAACGTAACGCAGAAAGATCGTGCCGATATCCGCCTTGGCGTGTCGTTCATCCGTATTGACGGCCCCGTGTCTGACACGCAGTTGCGTGCGCAGATCGGTCAGGCGTAAAACCCTGAACCGGCAGATACCAGGAAAGATAACCACATGGCGCTGACCCTTGACCCTGAACGGCCCCTGTCACCGCAGATGCGGGTCATTGAAAACGCCATTCTCGTCCCGTGGGGGGACGGCGATTGGCAGGGTATGGCGCGTCCGGCGGGGGTGTTCACGGCCGACGGTGAATACTGCCATGATGCGCAGACCTTTCGGTCAGGTGGTAAGCCCACCACGGTGGAACCTCTGCCACCGGCCCCAGCCGAGATCGACAGCACAGTGAACGGCACGATGCTTTATGGTGGCATGGCATATGGGCACTTTGGTCACGCCTTATGCGAAAGCCTGTCGCGTCTATGGGCGCTGGATAGTTTCGATGAAACAATCGACGCGGTAGCGTACATTCCCAAACAAAAGCTGACCTGGCCTGAACGCAGCCTGAGCATGGTTCGAAACATTGCGGCCAGTCTAGGGGAAATACCCCGCCTTACCGCCTTCAACGAACCGACCCGTGTGGAACGTCTGATCGTGGCACCGCAAGGTTTCGGTACCGGCAACCTGATGGCCGGGTGCCCCGAGATGCGTGATTTCACCGACCGTCGCCTCCGCCAGCGGGTCGAACCCGCAGGGCCGGACAAGATATATATTTCGCGCAGCGGTCTGTTTCGCAAGCGCGGGCGGTTCTTGATGGAAGACTATATCGAGGCGAAGATGAAAACCGAGGGCTATACCGTTTTTCACCCTCAAGACCACGATCTGGAAACCCAGCTCGCGTGGTACAAAGGCGCTTCCGCGATCGTTTCGACCGATAATTCGGCGCTGCATCTCGCGGCTTTTGTGATTAACCCTGACTGCAAAATCGGTATTTTGTTGCGCCGTCCCGGTGCCATCTTTGCTGATTTTGAAATGCAGCTGAGGTGGTTCGCGGGGGTCCGGCCCGATATCATAGACGCCTGTACGCGGTACTGGTTTCGTGCCGGCGAGAAGGTGCAATATAACGAGGTGTACGCCTTGATCGATTTTGAAAAAACCGCTCGGGCGCTCAAGTCGGCGGGCATCATAGAAAACGCGAACTGGGTGAACCCGTCCAATGCCGACGTGGACCGCGCGGTTGAGAAGCTTGAAGCGGATACCGAAACCCGTTTCGACGAGATATTCCTCTAGCATAACCGGACTATCGCGCGCCTCGCCGGCGTTGGCGCAGCCCGTGGCCGAAACGTCACCCAGCCCGGATGACAAAATAGCCAGCCGGGCAAGGCAGGGTGGGGCCTAGAATGTGACGCTGCGCAGACCCAGAATTTCGCGTGCCTGCTGCCACGTCGCGACCGGGCGTTCATATTTCTCACACAGCTTGGCCGCCCGCGCGATCAGCGCAGCATTGGACGGGGCAAGCGTGTCACGATCCAGACGCACGTTATCCTCAAGCCCGGCGCGGGTGTGCCCGCCTGCCGCGATCGCCCATTCATTCACGACGATCTGATTGGGGCCGATACCTGCCGCGCACCACGCAGCGTCGGGCGCACGCGCCTTGACCTGTTCGACGTAAAAGTCGAACACCGCCTTATCCGCGGGCATAGCATTCTTCACACCCATCACGAATTGCACATACAGTCTGCCATAAAGCTTGCCGTCTTGATGATGCTTTATCGCTTGCAAGATGTGGCTCAGGTCGAAGGCTTCTATTTCTGGAACAACTTCATGCTGGCGCATCTCGGACGCCAACCATTCCACCAAATCCGGCGGATTTTCATAGACTCGGGTCGGAAAATTGTTCGATCCAACTGATAACGAAGCCATATCGGGACGAAGCGACAACATCCCGCCTCGGGCCTTTCCCGCTCCTGACCGGCCTCCGGTTGAAAACTGGATGATCATACCGGGGCAATGCTTCTCCAACCCCTCCTTGAGAGCGGCGAATTTGTCCGGGTCGGACGACGGCGTTTCATCGTCGTTGCGTACATGCGCATGGCAGATGCTGGCCCCAGCCTCGAATGCCTCCTGGGTGCTCTCGATCTGCTCGGCGATCGAGATAGGGACATTTGGGTTCGCGGATTTGGTAGGGACGCTGCCGGTGATGGCAACACACAAGATACAAGGGTCAGACATCTAGGAATACCGTTTCTTTCTCGCCCTGAAGATATACGTCGAACCGATAAACGCCATCGGCCTCTTTTTCCGCGATCAGGGTCGGCACGCGGTTTTGATGTTCAATACGTGTCAACAGCGGGTCAGTACTGTTATCGGCATCGGGAAAATACATGCGGGTGTTAAGCCCGATATTGATACCACGCGCCACGATCCACAAGCTGATATGCGGTGCCATCATTCGCCCGTCGGGAAACGGCACCGAACCGGGGCGGATGGTCTCGAATACCCATTCGCCAGTGTCGTAATCTCCAGCCTTGCGGCCCCATCCGGTAAAGTTCGGATCCGCCGGGCCGCGTGGATCATTGTTTGGATAGATCCCATTCGCGTCGGCTTGCCAAATCTCGACCATTGCATCCCTAAGCGGGGTGCCGGTTCCGTCATACACCGTTCCCCTGACCGTGATACGGGCACCTTGGGTATCGGCATTGACCATGGTGTCACCCAGATCGTGCGGGTAAACGCCCGTGATGCCGCAGAAATTTGGCACACATCCGATATGCACGTAAGGCCCGGCGGTCTGCGACGGGCTTTCTTTGAGAATGTCCAGCGTTTGCATCAATTACCTTCCTTGCGGTTTTCAAACAGTGTCGACCGCCGCCCGCGCAACACTATATCAAACTTATAGGCGCGCGCGTCCATTGGCACCGCGTTATCCATATCAAGCAAAGCGATTAACTGTTCAATCGCGTCGTGCGACGGGATGGTTTCGACGATAGGGCATTTCCAGATCATCGGGTCGCCTTCGAAATACATCTGCGTGATCAACCGTTGCGCAAAGCCGCTGCCGAATAACGAAAAGTGGATATGTGCCGGACGCCAGTCATTGGTCCGGTTGGGCCAGGGATAGGCCCCGGGTTTGATCGTACGAAAGCTGTACCCACCGTTTTCGTCCGTCACCGTGCGACCGCAACCGCCAAAGTTCGGGTCCAGCGGCGCAAGATATCCCTCTTTCTTGTGGCGATAACGCCCGCCCGCATTGGCCTGCCAAAATTCCAGCAGAACGCCGGGTACGCCCTTGCCGTTCTGGTCCAGCACACGCCCGTGAACAATGATCCGCTGACCAATCGCCATTTCGCCGCTGGCCGCGTAGTTAAGGATCAGATCATTATCCAGATCACCCAAGACGCCGTGCCCGAATACCGGCCCGGTCTGTTCGCTCAGGGTCGTATTCATGGAAATCAACGCCTTTTGCGGGGATCTCGCGACAGAGGTTTTGTAACCGGGGGTCAGTCCGGGCGGATGCCAGCTCCGGTCGCGATGCAAAAATGCGCCCTTGCGGTCGGTCATAGGTCCACTCCCATCTCCTTATAGGTCTGCTTGGCAAGCTTGATTGCATGGTTCGCCTTCGGCACCCCCGCATAGATCGCCACATGTTGAAACACCTCGATCACATCGGATTGACTGGCCCCGGTGTTGGCGGTCGCTCTGATATGCATGGGAATTTCTTCGAAGTTTCCTGTCGCGGCCAGCAGCGCCAAGGTCAGCATCGACCGTTCCCGCTTGCTGATCTTGTCGCTGGACCACACGGTACCCCAGGCAGCCTCGGTAATAAGTGCTTGAAACGGTTCGTCGAAACGCGTTTTGGATGTTTCGGCCTTGTCGACATGGGCATCTCCCAAAACCGCGCGACGGGTCGCCATACCATTGGTGTAACTGTCGGACATCTGTAGGTTCCTGCTGTTTTCGGAGCATTATTCGCATAACTGATACTTCATGTATATTGAGATGTCGCGGATATCATATAACTTGATCGTTATGCTTATTGATCCAAGACTGCGTTTGCGGCATATTTTGACCTTTCTGGAAATCGCACAGGCGGGGTCGATAGTCGCGGCCGCCGACCACCTGGGCGTGACCCAGCCGGCAGTCTCCAAAACCCTGCGCGAGCTCGAGGATATCCTCGGCCTACGTTTGTTCGACCGCACGGGCCGTCAATTGCGCTTGAACGCCGTCGGGCGGAGTTTCCAGAAATCGGCCGGGTCCGCGGTGACAACTCTGGCGCGCGCCCAAGCCAGCATCCAAGCGACAGGGCAGGTCGATACACGGTTGAGGATCGGTGCATTGCCCACGGCCGCAACGCGCCTGATGCCACGCGCGGCCATTCGGTTCCGCCAAACCAACCCCCACTGCCTGGTCCGCGTTTCCACAGGGCCGAACTGGTTGCTGTTATCGCAGCTGCGCGAAGGCCGATTGGATATGGTGGTGGGGCGCATGGCGGATGCCGACACGATGGACGGGCTGAACTTCACCCAGCTTTACACCGAAGATGTCGTGGCGGTGGTGCGGGCGGACCATCCGTTGAAAAATCGCTTCAACGCGACGGACGCGCAGCGGTTTCCGCTGATGCTTCCACCGCCCGGTGCCGTGATCGGCGCGCTGGTTCGATCCTATCTGCGCAGCATCGCGATGGAACACATCACCCCGGCCTATGAAACGGTGTCCTTGGCCTTTGGCAGACGCATTCTGCTGGATAGTGATGCCATCTGGTTCATCTCCCGTGGTGTCATCGCCAGGGAACTTGCCGAAGGCAGCCTCAAAGCCTTGTCACTGAACGCGCCGATGATGGCAGGGCCGGTAGGGATCAGCCTGCGCGAAACCACCCACAGAAATTCAGAGCTCACCGCGATGGTAACCGCCCTGCAACAGGCCGCGTTGAACGAGGTTTATCACGAACTGCCCGGTGCCGCGCCGCGCCCCTGATCCAAATGGTAAAAATCCCGGGGGAGGGGCCGCAAAGCGGCACCGGGGGCAGCGCCCCCAAACCGCCGTCGCCGCCCGTGATCCGTCCGCCGCGGCATACCCGAAGCTTGACAATGCGCGCCGATTTCGGCCTTTTGCCTCAAATAGCAAAAGGATGCGTCCAATGATGAGAACCCGTGCTGCTGTCGCCGTCGCCGCAGGCAAACCGCTAGAAATCATGGAGGTCAATCTCGAAGGCCCACGCAAGGGTGAAGTGCTCGTCGAGATCAAGGCCACGGGCCTTTGCCATACCGACGAATTCACCCGCTCCGGTGACGACCCCGAAGGCATCTTTCCCGCGATCCTGGGGCATGAAGGCGCGGGAGTGGTCGTCGAGATCGGCGAAGGCGTCACGACGCTGGAAGTCGGTGATCATGTTATCCCGCTCTACACACCCGAATGCCGCGAATGCGAATATTGCCTCTCGGGCAAGACCAACCTGTGCCAAGCGATCCGTGTAACGCAGGGCCAGGGGTTGCTGCCCGACGGCACCACCCGTTTCTCGATGCTCGACGGGACACCGATCCATCACTACATGGGGTGTTCTACCTTTGCCAACCACACGGTAATCCCCGAGATCGCGCTGGCCAAGGTGCGCAAGGATGCGCCGTTCGACAAGATATGCTACATCGGATGCGGTGTCACAACCGGCATCGGCGCGGTGATTAACACCGCCAAGGTCGAGATCGGCGCGCGTTGCGTGGTATTCGGCCTCGGCGGTATCGGCCTCAACGTCATCCAGGGTTTGCGTCTTGCCGGGGCCGACCAGATCGTCGGTGTCGACCTCAATGACGACAAGGAAGAAACCGGCCGCTATTTTGGCATGACCGATTTCGTCAATCCCACCCAGGTCGAGGGGGACATGGTCGCGCATCTGGTCGAACTGACCAAGGGCGGGGCCGACTATACCTTCGATGCGACGGGCAATACCAAGGTCATGCGTACAGCTCTCGAGGCTGCGCATAAAGGGTGGGGCGAAAGCATCATCATCGGCGTTGCCCCCGCGGGCGCGGAAATTTCGACCCGTCCGTTCCAGCTGGTCACTGGCCGTGTCTGGAAAGGCACCGCCTTCGGGGGTGCGAAGGGCCGTACAGACGTGCCCAGGATCGTCGACTGGTACATGGATGGCAAGATCGAGATCGATCCGATGATCACTCATAAGCTGACCCTGGACCAGATCAACGAAGGTTTTGAACTGATGCATCAGGGCAAATCGATCCGGGCGGTTGTCGAATACTAAGCCGGGGCCCCCGTGTTACCGATATGACAGACGCCGTCCCGAAGGGCGGCGTTTTTGCTTGATTGCGGGGCGCATATCTCAATAGCGTGATCCAAGGATATAGGTGTTATTGCCAACGTCGAGGTTTACTCTGCACGTATGAGTGGTACTTTAACCGGAGGCTGGAAACGGGGACGCGGCACATGAAACTGACGGTAGACGGCACCACGCACGAGGTTGATGTCGAAGAGGACATGCCGCTGTTGTGGGTCCTGCGCGACGAGCTGGGCATCACCGGGCCGAAATACGGCTGTGGGATCGCACAATGCGGTGCCTGCACCGTACATGTTGACGGCGTAGCAGTGCGGTCATGTCAGTTGGCCGCCGGTGACGTCGATGGCGCGGTTACCACGATCAACGGGTTGGGTACACCGGCAGTGCGCCATGCGGTGCAGGACGCGTGGATTGAAATGCAGGTGGCGCAATGCGGTTATTGCCAGTCGGGGCAGATCATGCAGGCAGCCGCCTTTCTTGACGTGAATCCTTCTCCGACGGATGCTGAAATCGACGCGGCGATGAGCGGGAACCTCTGCCGCTGCGGAACATATCCGCGTATCCGCGAAGCCGTAAAATCGGCGGCGCTCAAATTAAAGGCAACGTGAAATGGGACGCGTGAAAACCATCGCCCGGCGCAGTTTTCTGATCGGCTCCGCCGCGGTTGCCGGGGGGGTGATTTTTGGCGTTTACCAATATAGGCGCGAAGGCGAAAACCCTTTGCTCGCGGCTTTGAAACCCGGCGAAACGGCGATCACCCCCTATGTCAAGATCGACGCCCAGGGTATCACTCTGATCACGCCGCGTGCCGATGTCGGCCAGGGGGCCTGGTCAATGCAGGCGCATCTGATCGCTGAAGAGCTGGATATCGACCCTGCCACCGCCACGCTGTCGCCTGGCCCCGCCGACCCGATATATTACAACGGAGTCGTCGGTGCCGAAGCGATGCCGATCGCGGCCACATCAGAGACCATACTGGCGCGAACCGGTCGCGGTGCCGCCGACGTCATGGGAAAGTTCATGGGTCTGCACATCACCGGCGGGTCCTCGACCGTGCCGGATATGTATGATCGGTTGCGCATGGCCGGGGCGGTGGCCCGTGAAACCCTGATCAAGGCCGCGATGAAACAGACCGGCTTGCCCCGCGACCAGCTGTCTACAGAAAACGGCTGTGTCGTTTTGCCTGACGGGCTCAAGATCGAATACATAGATCTTGCAACCATTGCTGCCGAAATCCCGCCTGTGCAGACTGCCACCCTGCGCGATCCGTCACAATGGCGTTATCTCACCAAGCCGCAGCAGCGCACCGATATGGTCGCTAAATCGACCGGTACCCAGGATTATGGCATCGATATGCAGATGCCCGGCATGGTGATTGCCACGACCCGTACCAATCCCGCCATCGGCGGCGGCCTGATCGGGTTTGACGCTGAAATCGCCCGCAAGATGCGCGGCGTTCAAGCGATCTTGCCCATCACCGGCGGCATTGCAGTGGTTGCCGACAACACCTGGAGAGCCTTTCAGGCTGCTCAGGCAGTCGAATGTGATTGGGGACCGGCACCTTACCCCGCCAACAGCGCCGACCAGTTCGAAACCGTAGCAAATTCGTTTACCGACGACCACCAGGACAGTCGGCTTAAAGATCAAGGTAACGTGGCCGATGCATTGCTCCACGGCCCCCTGATCAAAGCGGAATACCGTATTCCCTATCTTGCTCACGCGCCTCTCGAACCGATGAGCGTGGTGGTCCAGCTGTCCAGGCAACGGCTCGACATCTGGACCGGTACGCAGATCCCCCGGTTTGTCCAGGCAAACATGGCCCGGTTGACCGAACTGGATGCCGAGAATGTACATGTGCATGTCTTGATGTCCGGCGGCAGCTTCGGTCGCCGTCTGGAAGACGACTACATTGCGCAAGCGGTAGAAATCGCCATGCAGCTTCCCGACACGCCGATCAAGATGATCTGGCAGCGAGAAGAAGATTTCACCCATGATTTCCCCCGGCCGCTTGCGATAGCGCACGCGCGGGGCACAGTGAAAAGCGGCGCGGTTGATGCGTTCGACCTCTCTATCGCGGCCCCGTCCGTCGCGGAATCTTCGCTGGCCCGGTTGCGGCAGCCTGCGATAGGCCCCGACGTGGCGATCGTTGCCGGTGCCTGGGACCAGCCGTATTCGATCCCCCACTATCGGGTGACGGGTTACCGTGTGCCTGCGATGGTTCCGATAAGCTCTTGGCGGTCGGTCGGGGCCTCTGGAAACAGCTTTATGCATGAAAGCTTTTTCGACGAACTCTGCCACGCCGCCGGTACGGACCCGTTGGCCGAACGACTGCGCGTGTGTTGGCACATGCCATCGCAAAAGGTGCTCGAGGCCGTTGCCGAGATGTCGAACTGGGGCAGCGATCCGGGGCCAGGGCGCGGTCGAGGCGTCGCTTTCACGCTGTCGTTCGGCGTCCCGGTCGCTGAGGTGATCGAGGTGACGCAAACCGATCAGGGTATTCGCATAGACCGCGCGTTTGTCGCCGCAGACGTCGGCCGGGTTCTGGACCCGAAGAATTTCGAGGCACAGGTGCAAGGCGGGGTGATCTTTGGTCTGGGGCACGCGATGAATTGCGAGCTTACCTATGAAAACGGAGTCCCCCAGCAGGACAATTATCACGTCTATGAGGGCATGCGCATGCACCAAACCCCAGAGATAATCGTCCGGGGTTTGGAAAACGGTGCCAAGATCAGGGGGATCGGCGAACCGGCGGTGCCACCCGCGGCCCCGGCACTGGCCAACGCGATCTTTGCCGCGACGGGCAAGCGTATCCGCGAATTGCCCTTATCGAAATCAATCGACTTTGTGTAAATGCGCCGCTGACCACAGCGGCAATTTAAATCCTTGACCCGTGGCCGTGTGTCTTGTTCGGTAAATCATGGATATTTTGCACAGCAACCGCCCCGCAGACGTGTCAGGCCTGGATGCAGTTCCGCTGCCCTCGACAAATGCGCAGGCGGCGCAGACGCTGGTGGCCCGGTGCCCCGTTGCCGCGCAAACACCGTTGCTTCAGGCCGAAGCGATTGCGGTCGAGGCGGGGGTGGCCGAGGTCTGGGTCAAGGATGAACGTGGGCGCATGGGTTTGGGCAGCTTCAAGGCCCTGGGTGCTGCGTATGTCATCGCGTGCGACAAGGAACGCGGCGACCACCGCGGCCGCACCTATGTTACGGCGAGCGCGGGCAACCACGGCATGTCGGTCGCAGCGGGTGCACAGGCGTTTGGTGCGGCGTCCGTGGTCTATATCGCGCAGTCCGTTCCCGAAAGCTTTGCCGCCCGGTTGGCAGAGCAGGGGGCAGAAGTCATTCGCGAAGGCGCGACTTACGAAGACAGCATGGCCGCCGCTCAGGCCGCTGCCGACCTTAACGGGTGGGCGCTGCTATCAGACAGTTCCTGGCCCGGTTACGTTGAACGCCCCCACCGGTTGATGGAAGGCTATCTGGTGCTGATGGCCGAAGCGATTGCCCAGATGCCAAGCCCGCCCACCCATATCTTTTTGCAGGCGGGGGTCGGTGGATTGGCTGGGGCCTGTGCGGCATTGGCGCGGCAGGCTTGGGGCGATGCGCCAACCATTATCGTCGTCGAACCAACGGTTGCCGCGGCACTGCATGGATCGGTTAAAGCGGGAAAACCCATCGAAAGCCAGGGGCCGGTCAGTGAGATGGGAAGGCTTGATTGCAAGATGCCGTCGCTTATCGCACTGAAAGGTCTGGCGCGTGACGCCGATGCCTTTGCCCTGATTTCCGAAGCTGAGGGGCAAGCGGGCGCAGGGGCCGCCATGGTGGCCGGGCTTGGGTCAAGCACCTCCGGAGCAGCAGGCATCGCAGCGCTGTTGGCCTTGTCGGACGGCCAAAAGGAAACACTGGACATATCGGCGCGATCAGTCGTGCTGACAGTGCTGAGCGAAGGGCCCGCCGCGTGATGCGGGGCTTTGCGGTATCAGAGTACGAGACCCGGCTGGCACGGGCACAAAGCATGATGGCCGCACAGGGCCTGGCGGCGCTGTTGCTAACAACCGAGGCCGAGATACGCTATTTCACCGGATTTCTGACACGTTTCTGGGAAAGCCCTTCACGTCCGTGGTTTCTGGTGGTGCCGGCAGCAGGAAAGCCGGTGGCCGTGATACCACGGATCGGGGCGGCGCTTATGGCGCAAACCTGGGTGAGCGATATTCGGACCTGGTCTTCGCCGGACCCCGTTGATGACGGGGTTACACTGCTTTCGGACACCTTGAACGAAGCCGCGCCCCATGGCCGTATTGGCATTCCGGCGGGGCCGGAAACCTATCTGCGGATCCCGCAAGCCGATTGGGAGCGGGTCAAAGCGTCAGTGACCGGAACGTTCGTTGCAGACGGTGCGATCACGGCACGCTTGCGGGCGATCAAATCCGAGACCGAGGTAGAAAAGATCGAGATGGCCTGCGCGATCGCAGGCCGGGCCTTTGCCCGAGTGCCCGAAATCGCGACGGAGCAAAGGCCGTTGTCGTCGGTTTTCCGCGATTTCCAACGGCTGCTGCTGGAAGAGGGGGCCGATTGGGTACCTTATCTGGCCGGCGGGGCGGGCCCCAATGGATACGGCGATGTAATTTCCCCGGCGACCGACGCGCCCTTGCAGCGAGGAGACATCCTGATGTTGGATACAGGTGCGGTATACGACGGATATTTCTGCGATTTCGACCGTAACTTCGCGATAACAAACGCGACAACGACCGCCATGGAGTCGCACCAATGCTTGATCGATGCCGTGGATGCTGCGGCTGAGCGCGCGCAGCCGGGGACAACCGCCGCTGAACTGTTCCATGTCATGGACACGATCGTGACCGGGGGTGTCGGCGGCCCCGATACCGGGCGGCTGGGGCACGGTCTTGGCATGCAGTTAACCGAAGGTCTGTCGTTGATCCCCCAGGACAACACAGCGCTGGTGCCCGGTATGGTCATCACACTTGAACCGGGAATTGAAACTGTCGGGGGCAGGATCATGGTTCACGAAGAGAACATCGTGATAACCGAGACAGGAAACCGGTTTCTCTCGCCCCGTGCAGACCGTGACCTGACCGTGCTTCAATGACCTATCGTTACACATCGGTGCCCGATCTGGATGCCGCGCTTGGCATGATCGTCTTGCAGGCGGACGAAACGCTGGAAGGCGATATGAGGGCGATCTTGCCTACGGATGTGATGCTTTACGTGAGCCGCATCCAAAGCGGTGACAACGTGACGCCGGACTCCTTGGCCGCGATGGAAAATCATCTGGCGACGTCGGCCGGATTATTGCCGAAAGCCGCCAGCTTTGCCAGTATCGGGTATGGGTGCACGTCGGGTGCCGCTGAAATAGGCTCTGACAGGGTGGCGGACTGTATTCGTCACGCTGCCTCAAGCCCGCATGTCACCAACCCGCTGGCTGCCCTGATCAAAGCCTGCGACGCTTTGGGGGCGACGCGGTTGGCGCTTCTGTCGCCATACGTCGCTGAAGTATCCGCCAAGCTGCGCACGGCCCTAGACGACGTCGGCATCGCCACCCCGGTTTTCGGCAGCTTCGACGAAGCCGAAGAAGCAAAGGTCGTGCGGATCGACGCCCAGTCAATCACCGACGCGGCCCTCGACCTTGCCCGGCAGGGCAAAGTCGACGCCGTGTTTTTGAGTTGTACGAACCTGCGCACGCTCGACGTGATCGATAAGATAGAGACGGCCGCGGGCATCCCATGCCTTTCAAGCAACCAGGTCTTGGGGTGGGACATGGCGCGGGCGGCGGGCACTAAGGCGAACGTACCTGGAAGGCTCGGCAAGATCTAGAGAGCGAAAACATCCGCATACTGCGCGCGCAGCAGGTTTTTCTGGACTTTTCCCATCGCGTTGCGCGGCAGTTCGTCGATGACAACAAGAGCGCGCGGGCACTTGAACCTTGCGAGCTTGCCAGCAAGGGCGGTATTTATCGCTTCGATATCCAACGCTGCATCAGGCTGCGCCACCAGTACACCGACAGGTGCTTCGCCTAAATCGGCATGCGGCGCGCCAATCACGGCACTTTCCATGACGCCGGGTTGATCGTCCAGCAACAGCTCTATTTCCTTGGGATAGATATTGTAACCACCAGAAATGATAAGGTCCTTGCCGCGACCGACGATGCTCAGATACCCCTGATCATCCATCACTCCCAGATCGCCAGTAATAAAGAAACCATCGGCGCGCAGTTCGGCCGCCGTCTTTTCTGGCATACGCCAATAGCCTTGGAAGACATTCGGCCCCCGGACTTCGACAACACCGATATCCCCATCCGGCAATGTTTCCCCGGTCTCTGGGTCGCAAACCTTGACCTCTATCCCTGGCAGGGGCAATCCCACAGTGCCGGCGCGACGCGGTCCGTCATAGGGGTTGGAGGTGTTCATGTTGGTTTCTGTCATGCCATAGCGTTCCAGGATGCGGTGACCCGTCCGCTCTTCGAACTCGGTATGGGTATCGGCCAGCAAGGGGGCGGAACCCGAGATGAACAGGCGCATGTGGGCGGTTAAACATGCGGTGAAATCATCATGTGCCAACAGACGGGTGTAAAACGTCGGTACTCCCATCAATGTCGTCGCCCTTGGCATGAAACGGATCAACTGATCCGCATCCAGCTTGGGCAGAAACACCATCGCACCGCCCGACAACAGCATGACGTTTGTCGCAACGAAAAGACCATGGGTGTGAAAGATCGGCAAGGCATGCAACAGCACATCGGTTTTGGAGAATTGCCAGGCCTTGGTTAATGCCTCGGCATTGCTCAGCAGGTTCTTCTGGCTCAGCATTGCACCTTTTGATCGGCCCGTGGTGCCGGATGTATACAGAATTGCAGCCAGATCATTTTCGGTCCGTTCGGCTGTGGCAAACCGATGCCCATGCTCGGCCGCAAGGTCGCGCAATGTGCCGCGACCCGTGATATCCATTGTCTCAAGCTCGGCTTGGTTATTGGCGGCGACGTCGACCAGATCCCCGATACTCCCAGGATCACAGATCAGGAGGCTGGCACTGGCGTCGAAAACAAAATATTCAACCTCTGCGGGTGTATACGCCGGGTTCAGCGGCAAGAACACCAGCCCGGCCTGCACGCACGCCGCATAAAGCGCCAGCGCATCAGGGGACTTGCCAACCTGCACCGCGACCCGGTCGCCGGGGGCCAACCCCTTGGAGGTAAGGGCATTGGCATAGCGCGAAGCCGTGTCTATGAACTGACCGTGGGTCATTGTGCTCCCGTCGGGAAGGTGCAGGAACGGGGTGTCCTGGTCCGCATGGCGGGCGAACAGAGCATCATAAAGCGGGTTGGGCATATCGCGGTCTCTTTGCATCGGTTTCGCAACGGCTTCGCACAGGAACTTGCGTCATCGCGCGACACAGGTAAAGAGCCGCGATTTCTGTTTGTTTTGATTTCCCCGACCGATTACCCGCGATCAACCACTTGACGCCCCCCAGCGTATGTCATACCTGAA
>TARA_R110001599_G_scaffold4628_1_pt1 | contig 18604 bp, 11 predicted proteins | sample TARA_R110001599 | Tara Oceans TARA_R110001599 (sample SAMEA4398360) | marine metagenome | biome: Polar Biome; feature: [MES] marine water layer (ENVO:01000295) within the mesopelagic zone...; material: water (ENVO:00002006), including particulate matter (ENVO:01000060) such as...... | reverse complement strand
ACGGCCAAGCTGCTGCCCCTGGTGATTGAAGACGCGCTAAAAATTGGCTTCACCCGCAATGCCCAACTGATCGAGCGCTTTCAAGCGCAGCTCGAAAAGCAAATCGTTAGCGTGCCCTACGGCAAATGGCACAACATAGGTAGGGTAAGCGAAGTAAGCGGCCACACCGGCGCTAGCGCAAGCACGACTGAAAACGCAGAGATAGGTGAAGGCACAGGCACCACACGGGTAAAACTAAAACGGGCAGGGCACATTCTCGGTTCCAGCTACGTTGAAGTGAGCTACCAGGATGCAAATACCGGCGAAAAAGAGCGCATCGTATTCTCCGGCGACTTAGGCGCCCCATACGCACCGCTACTCCCTGCGCCGAAGTCGCCCTACGGCTGCGACCAGCTGGTACTCGAAAGCACCTATGGCAACCGCCAACACCCAGACCGCCGCCAGCGCCGCGCCACCCTAAAAGCTGCCGTAGAGCAAGCACTCGCTAACGGTGGCACGGTGATGGTGCCTGCGTTCAGTATCGGCCGCACCCAAGAGCTGCTCTACGAGCTAGAAACCATTATCCATCAAGCGCGTTCACCGCAGTGGCAGTCACTGGAAATCATTGTCGACTCACCGCTAGCAGCCCGTTTTACAAAGGTTTATCGCGAGCTAAAACCCTACTGGGATAAAGAAGCCCAAGGACGCCTGCGCAGTGGCCGCCATCCACTCAACTTTGCCAATCTCTATACCGTGGATAGCCACGCGGAGCATGAACAAACCGTTGAATACCTGGCCAAAACAGGTCGCCCAGCGCTAGTCATTGCCGCCAGCGGCATGTGTGCAGGCGGGCGAATCATGAATTACCTAAAAGCCATGCTCGGCGATGAACGCCACCAAGTACTTTTTGTGGGCTACCAGGGGGCAGGCACCCCAGGGCGGGATATACAGCAATACGGTCCCCAGGGCGGCTGGGTAGCCATCGACGGCGAACGGTTTGATATAAAGGCGGGCGTTTCCACCATCAGTGGTTACTCCGCCCACGCAGACCAAAAAGACCTGCTCAACTTCGTAAAACGTATGCGTCGCTGGCCCCACACCATCCGCCTGGTACATGGTGAACAAACCGCCCGCGCAGCGCTCAAAGTTGAACTCGAAACTCTTTATCACCGAAAAGGCAGGAGTGTGAAGGTGAGGAGTTAGGTGATAGGAGTGAGGTGTTCCTCCTCACAAGCGAAGCGCTCACCCCTTACGCATCACTAAGAAAACAAATGATCGAAATACGTAATCTCTACAAACGCTACCACAACCACCACGGCAGCGATTGGGTGCTTAAAGACATCAATCTGACGATCCCCAAAGGGGTGAGTGTTGGGTTGATTGGTGCCAACGGTGCGGGTAAATCCACACTGCTGCGATTAATTGCCGGTATGGATAGCCCTGAGCGCGGCGAAGTGATTCGCCACAGCCGGGTTTCATGGCCCGTAGGGTTAGCGGGGGGCATGCAAAATAATATGACAGGGCGGCAAAACGTTAAATTTGTCGCTAGGGTGCAAGGCTCCTCACCCAAGGAAGTACAGCGTGTTATTCAATTTGTAGAAGAGTTCGCTGAGATTGGGGAAGCATTTGACGAACCGGTGCGCACATACTCTTCCGGTATGCGTTCGCGTATATCCTTCGGGCTTTCCCTGGCCTTTGATTTTGATATTTATATATCCGACGAAGCCACGGCGGTGGGCGACAGAGCTTTTAAAGAAAAAGCCAAAGCTTTATTCCAGTCTAAAGTAGGTGAAGCCTCGCTGATTATGGTTTCCCACTCGGAAGGTATCTTAAAAGATTTATGTTCCGCTGGCCTGTACCTGAATGAAGGCACCGCGCATTGGTATGACAATATCAAGGATGCAATTAAGGCCTACCACGACGATATAGATAAGCATAAAGCTGTTTCAACGGTGGAGGAAGTGAAGCAACCCGAGCCAGTGTCGAATATTGACTCCAGCTTACCGCAAGATATAGCCGGTGCTGAAAAACATCTTCAGCAATGCCGCGTTAAATTGAAAGAAGCAAAACGGTCTCTTGATATAGCTAAGGCAGAAAAGCTGTTACCGCTCTATCAACATCAGATAGCGAAAGATATACCTAAAAGAGAACGCCAAGTCGCACATGCGATCCAGCATTTAGAGGCACTAAAGCAAGCCTCCTCGCATGTGGAAATGTAAAAAGTGATGAAACGAAAGGCTTAACAGTAATGAAGCAGAAAACATTTTTAATTACCGGTGGAGCCGGGTTTATCGGTTCAGCGGTAGTGCGTGAGCTTATTCAAAACTCAGCTCACTATGTGGTGAACGTAGACAAACTCACCTATGCAGGCAATTTAGAATCTCTGGCAAATGTTGAAACAAGCGAGCGCTACACCTTTGCCCAGGCCGATATTTGCGATGCAGCCGCCATGCAACAACTATTCGAGCAGCACCAGCCTGATGTAGTAATGCACCTAGCAGCAGAGAGCCATGTTGACCGTTCTATTGACGGCCCAGCAGAGTTTATCCAAACCAATGTGGTCGGTACTGCTGTACTCCTAGAAGCCGCCCGTAGTTACTGGAAAGAGCTGCAGCTGCAAGATACCGCCAAAGCCGAAGCGTTTCGTTTTCACCATATCTCCACTGATGAAGTGTATGGCGATTTAGAAGGCACGGATGACTTATTTACTGAAGAAACGTCCTACGCGCCCAGCTCGCCTTATTCGGCAAGTAAAGCCAGTTCTGATCACTTAGTGCGCGCATGGCAGCGCACGTATGGCCTACCCACGCTAGTCACCAACTGCTCGAACAACTACGGCCCGTTCCATTTCCCGGAAAAGCTGATTCCGCTGATGATTCTCAACGCGCTAGCCGGTAAGCCGCTTCCCGTGTACGGCAATGGGCAGCAGATCCGCGACTGGCTGTATGTAGAAGACCACGCCCGCGCATTGATCAAAGTAGCCACAGAAGGGCAGGTAGGCGAGACCTACAACATCGGCGGCCACAACGAGAAAGCCAACCTCACCGTGGTAGAAACGCTGTGTGACCTTCTTCAAGAGCTGGTACCCCAGGAAACCTCCTACCGGGATCTGATTACCTTCGTCACCGACCGCCCCGGCCATGATGTGCGCTATGCCATAGACGCCAGCAAAATCGAACGCGAGCTAGGCTGGGTGCCAGAAGAAACCTTTGAAACCGGCCTGCGTAAAACAGTGCAGTGGTACCTCGCCAACGAAACCTGGTGGAAACGCGTACAAGACGGCAGCTACCAAGGCCAACGCCTCGGTAGTTTGTAAGGGGCAAACCTCAGTGCACTTGCAGCTGATTGTACAAGCGCCCGAATTGTTAGTTTTTCGTAGCGCGGCGTAAGCGTTAGCGCACCCGCGACGGCGGCCCGGCACGAAAACAGCGCGAAGCGGTGCCACATGCACTAGCTTCCTGCGTGTATGAAAAGGATTCCTCCAATGAATATCTTCATCACCGGCGGCAACGGCCAAGTCGGCTTTGAACTCCAGCGCCAATTTGCCCTGTTCGGCAATATCCTGGCCCCTACACGCCAAGAGCTCGACTTAACCAACACCCAAGCGGTTGACACCTATTTAGCTGAGCACCAGCCAGCACTGATCCTCAACGCTGCCGCTTACACAGCGGTCGATAAAGCCGAAAGCGAACCAGAGCAAGCCAAACGCCTCAATGCCGAGCTGCCAGCACAGTTAGCCAAGTATGCTGCCAAGCACAGCATTCCGCTGGTGCACTACTCAACCGACTACGTCTACCCAGGGGATGGTGAAATACCCTGGCAGGAAGATAGCCCCACGGCACCGCACAGTGTATACGGCCAAACCAAGCTGGAAGGCGACCAGGCGGTTACCCAAAGCGGCTGCCAGCACCTGATTTTCCGTACCAGTTGGGTATACGCTGCACGCGGCAACAACTTTATGAAAACCATGCTGCGTTTAAGCCGCGAGCGTGAAGCGCTCAGCATCGTCAACGACCAAATAGGCGCGCCCACCCCAGCCCGCCTAATCGCCCAGGCCACCGCACTAGCGTTCACAATTCACAATTCACCACTCACCACTCACAATTCACCACTAAGCATTCACATCCCCTCAGGCATCTACCACTTGGCACCGCGTGGGGAAACCAGCTGGCACGGGTTCGCATGCGAAATTTTTGAGCAGGCACGCAAAGCAGGAGAAACGCTTGCTATTAAGCCGCAAGGCGCAGCGGGCATTCCCACTGCTGAGTATCCGACACCTGCGCAACGGCCTCTAAACTCACGAATGAACCTGAGTAAACTTGAAGCTGCCCTTGGTGTCACACTACCGACCTGGCAATCCCAGTTGGGCCTAACCCTTAAAGAATACCTCGAAAATATTTAAGCCACGGAAGACACGGACACCACGGAAAAAAAAAGAGAGGGTTATTCACTTATCCGCGTTTTCAGTGAGTGTCCGTGGTAAACAACCTACAAAGGAGGTCACTATGAGCCAAAGCACCCAACGCAAAGGCATCATTCTTGCCGGAGGATCTGGCACCCGTTTACACCCCATCACGCGTGGTGTCTCAAAGCAACTGCTGCCTGTCTATGACAAGCCGATGATCTATTACCCGGTTTCGGTCTTAATGCTGGCCGGTATTCGAGAGATCCTAATCATCTCGACACCTGAAGACCTGCCGCAGTATAAAAGCTTGCTAGGTAATGGCGATGACTTTGGTGTTCAGTTCGAATACGCCGAACAGCCAAGCCCCGACGGCCTGGCACAAGCCTTTATTATTGGCGAAGAGTTCATTGGTGGCAGCCCCGTTTGCCTTGTGTTGGGCGACAACATTTACCATGGCCAGCACTTTTCCGAGCAGTTGAAACGTGCCAGTGCACACGCCACAGGGGCCAGTGTTTTTGGCTACCTCGTCAAAGACCCAGAGCGTTTTGGCGTTGTAGAGTTTGATGAGAGTGGCAAAGCCATCTCTATCGAAGAGAAGCCGAAAAAGCCAAAATCGGCTTATGCGGTCACAGGGCTGTATTTTTACGACAACGACGTTGTCGAAATTGCCAAACAGGTCGAGCCTTCTGAGCGTGGCGAGCTGGAAATCACCAGTGTGAATAATGCTTACCTGGAGCGCGGTGATTTGCGGGTAGAGCGTTTGGGCCGTGGTTTTGCATGGCTTGATACCGGCACCCACGACAGCCTGCTAGAAGCCAGCCAATATGTACAAACCATAGAGCATCGCCAAGGCCTGAAGATCGCCTGTTTGGAAGAGATTGCCTGGCAGCATGGATGGATCAGCGATGAGCGCCTGAGTGAGCTAGCCAAGCCGCTTTCCAAAACCCAGTACGGCCAATATCTTCAGCGCATACTCAAGCAGAAGTCGTAAAAGTAAGTTTGCCACGGAAGACACGGCCAGCACGGACAAAAACCACAGATTTAGGTTTTGTTCTTACCCGTGTTTTCAGTGAGCGTCCGTGGCTAACGTATGCTGCTGGCCAGGCAAGCCCATACCATATTGAATGACTGAATATATCCGGAGTTAACACATTATGCCGTTGGTAATTTATTTAGGTCTGCACGCAGTCGCGCGTGAACCAGCGTTGATATTGCCATCAGGGCAAAGGCAAGTAACCTTAGCGACGCTAAAAGTAAATGATACAGCGGCCCCCCTCGATGAACCTGGTAGCGGGCAGCAGAAAGGCGAGCATGTTGAAAGACATAGCAACCGTGTTTTGTTTCTTGAAACACTCTCTGAAGATGCTACCCGCACTATTAAGCAATGGCTTCAACAAAAGGCAACACAGCACGTTACGCTGGTATGGCTTCAGCCAGTGCCCTATATCGCCGCTAAACTAGCGCAAGGGGAAGAAACAGAAAGCACGCTTCAAGCATGGCAGCAAATGGCGAATGCCACACTCAATCTATTCCGGCAGCATCGTCGGCAAGTGACACTTATTGGTGCTGATGTTGGGGGAGTACCGCCACAACGTGATGAAGTAGCGCTGTTAACACTACCGCCTGCAAAACATGCACCATTATTTACGTTGGCTGCCAGCCAGCTATTAGCGACTAGCAGTGCGATGCAAGAAACCGCTGCCCACCTTTCCGCCAGTAGCACCTGCGTTTACCCTCAAGCGGAGGAAGTGGTAGATCAAGTAATTAATACGCTGCGTGATCATCAAAAAAACAGCCAGCAGATTAACGATCTCGAACAGCAGTCAACTCAGTTGAAATTAGAAAAAAAATCTAGCGAGGAGAAGTTAAGTGCTGAGAAGGAGGCGCACCAGAAAGCCCAGCAACAAATAGCGGCTCAAAACAAAAAACTTACTAGCGTAAATGAAGAAAACGACTTGGTCATTGCAGAGCTGCACCGCGTTCAGGAGCTATTGGAAAGCAAGCTCATCGAGCGAGAGGAACTGTTAAAGCAGCGTGATGATGTAAGAAATCATTACGAAATTGCGATTCAACAACGGGACAGTGCACTACAGCAACTTGACCAACGCTTTACGCAACTGCAGCAGCTTCACCTTGAGCTCAAAAAATATCAAGCTGAGCAAAAAAATCTCACTTCTCGAATAGATCGCTACCAGACACAGCTCAACGTGCAGAAAGAAGAATTCCAGCAAGCGCTACAAGAACAAAGCACATGGCTAATGTGGGTTCGGTCTAATGCATCCCACTACATGGCGGCAACCTACAAGCATAGCCGTTCGTATCGAAAAACACTGAAACAGCAGGCTGCGTTGGTGCAAGCCAGCCAGTACTTCGATAAACAGTGGTACCTAGAGCAGTACCCGGATATCGCCAATAGTACGATGGATCCAGTGGAGCATTATCTGAAGTTTGGTGTATTGGAAGCTCGCAACCCAAGCCCGAACTTTGATACTAAGTTTTACATTACCCAGAACCCCGATATTGCTGAGAGCGGCTACCAACCCCTGTTGCACTATATACAGCATGGCCAAATGGAACATCGTCAAACCAAGTTAGAGCAGCTACATCTACCTTCACCTCTGCAAGCGCCTGAAGAGGCTTCTGGTAGTGCAAGTGGTGAAAATGCACAAGCATCACAGGAGGCTAAATAATGCCTGAAGCCAATACTCCCATACTTGTGCACATTGGTTCTATTAGAGAAGAAAGCCTACGTATCTTACAAACAGCTGAGCTGCCAAGCTTTATCGCAACGCCTGAAAATGCATCTGGCAAGATAGAAGCGTTAAAAAATAACGTACCCCAGCTTTTTGTGGCAAAACACGCCATCACCACACAGGGAGGGGATGCAGTTTTATACGAGTACAACCTTCCAGAATTTAACAGCTTAGCCCCGGTCAGTGGTTTAAAAAAACTGTATCCAGGACTAGTTGAAAAGCAGCACCGCACGGTTGAGACGCACACCCTTGAAGCCGCGCTGAAGGCACATAAGTTGAATGCTGCACCAATTGCCCAGCTGATCATTGAACAGCCGGAAAGCGCCCAAGCGCTGCTACAAACACTGGAAGCACAAGGGCAGTTGCACTCGCTGACTAAGCTATGGATACGCACCAGCCCTGAAAGTTTATATGCCGGTATGCCCACGCAATCTGAGTTGATAACTACCTGCGAACAGTTAGGCTTTGAAATAGTTGATACCCAAGCGGATGACCCAGATTTTGTGCTGGTCGAGCTCAAACGTAACCCGCTCTATAGCGAGTACAAGAAACTTCAAGAGAAGGCTGCTAAGCTAGCCCAGCGAGAAAAAGAACAAACCGCCGCCAACGAAAAAGCTCAAGCTGAGATTACCCAGCTTAAACAAGCTCATGAAAAGCTTACTCAGCAACATGCTGAGCAGCTTAAAAAAGCTCGTCATGAACATGCTGCTGAAAATGAAAAAGCCCAAGCTGAAATCTCCCAGCTAACACAATCCCATCAAAAGCTTACACAACAGTACGCCGAGCAAAACAAAGCACTGGAAAGAGCCCAACATGATGCCGCTGAACGCCAAAAGCAAAATGAACAGCTTAAAAAACACCGCGATGAACATGCTGCTGCAAAAGAAAAAGCCCAAGCTGAATCCACCCAGTTGAAGCAAGAACGTGATCAGCTTATAAAACAGCAAGAAATCTTACGCGAGCAACTACGCACACAGCAGCAACGCAACCAAACACTAGAAGCCGAGATGCAAGCAACGCAAGCGCGTCAGAGCCAGCTTAATATTGAGTTGGAGCGTGCAGAAGCTCAGCTAGATCTCATCAAAGACTTATTGCTGAAAGATAAACTGCTACAACGGTAAGACGTAGGCAAGAAAAGCTAAGTATCTTCTAAAATGCATTTCCACAAGTGCCCAATACTATGAATTACGAAAAACTGACTATTCCCGATGTAGTACTGCTGACACCTCAAGTGTTTGGCGATGAACGAGGCTTCTTTATGGAAACCTTTCGCCAGAGCGAATTTGAAGAGCACTGTGGCAATTACCAGTTTGTACAAGACAACCACAGCAAATCCAAGCAGGGCATTCTGCGTGGCCTGCACTACCAACATGCAAAACCCCAGGGCAAGCTAGTGAGGGTCACTCAGGGTGAAGTTTTTGACGTAGCCGTAGACCTACGAGAAAGCAGCCCAACCTTTGGCCAATGGGTAGGCGTGCATCTCAGCGCTGATAATAAACAACTATTATGGGTACCACCTGGGTTCGCCCATGGGTTTTACGTAATCAGTGAAGAAGCCGAATTTCAATATAAATGCACGGACTATTACAACCCAGGCGATGAATATTCTCTGCTGTGGAATGATGCAACCCTCAATATTGAGTGGCCGCTGGTGGATGGAGAAGCACCTCAGCTTTCAGGTAAGGATGATCAAGGACAGGCGTTAGAATGGTTCAACAGTCCCAAGTTTTAGGTTTATAAGGGAAGTATGATGGCTGATGAGACAACGACAATAGTGTTTGATAGGGTACAGCTAAGTAATTATGTTGATATGTTGGTTTTTTTTCAGAAAGGAGAGTGGAACTCTCTATCGAAAATAAATATTGAAAAATTTAGAGGTCATCCTCTTTTTATAGAAATACTAGGTTATAAGATAAGCGCATTAATGCAAATCGGCCATGCGGGTAAGGCCAAAGAATTGATTGATAAATATGCTGGTAATAAACAAGATGTTGTCGCAATAGTGTTGAATTTGGTTTCAGGAGTTTATAATAATTTAGGAAGAGCGCAGATCGTTTTAGAGAGTAAAGAAAAGTCTAAGTTTTTATTTTCTGAGTCTATTGGTATATTGCCCATAAATGTTGATAATGAAAGTGCTATACAGAAAAGAGAAAAATATCAAAAAGAAATGATGCAATTTGAGGTTAAGTCTAAGAGCAGTAGAAAAGTAAATATAAAAAAACAGTGCGAAATAGATTTGGGTGGTGCATGGGCAGGAAATACAATTAATACGGTGATATTTAGACATCATGGTGTCGTTTCATTGAATGGTTATCAGTTTACAGCTTTCTATGAAAACGAGACTACGATTTCTATTATTAAAAGAAAGCTGAAAGATAATTCAATAGAGAAATATAATTTATTAGGGAGATATAACCTAAAGGATGCTCATAACAGTATCAGCTTAGGAATTGACCGTGCAGGACACATTCATATTTCTTATGATCACCATAGCAGTAAATTAAAGTATAGGCGTAGCCATAACCCTTTGGATATTGATAACTGGAGTGATGAGCTATCAATGACGGGTACGAACGAGCAAAGAGTTACCTATCCAACGTTTATTTTACCTCAGAAAGGCAGTCCTCTACTGATTCTGTATCGGGATGGAAATTGGAAAAAAGGTAGTGCTTACCTAAAATACTATGATGAAGAAGGTAAAGTTTGGCAAGATTACCCCCTTCCAATATTAAGCGGATCAGAGAGTAAACCCTGGACTAGTAATGCTTATTGGAACAATCCAGTCGTTGATGAGTATGGTTGTTTGCACCTTTCGTATGTTTGGAGAACGGATTATTTTAGTGATGAACAATTAGTAAATAATATGAACATAGGCTATGCCAAAAGCTATGATAACGGATACACTTGGAAAACAATCAATGATCAACCCTATAGACTACCAATTACCCAGATTAATAGTGATGTAGTCTGGCCGGTCTCTCCAGGATCAAACCTCATTAACCAGTGCAGCATGGCAATTGATAGTAGAGGTTATCCTCACATTGTCTTTTATGCTAATGATGAAAATGGAATACCGCAATATCAGCATATTTGGTATACAGGTACGAGCTGGAAACATAGCTACGTATCTAACCGGAAGGAAAATTTTAAACTAGCTGGTGGGGGAACATTAATGTTACCGATGAGCCGGCCAGCCATAATAATTGATCGAAAAGATAATGTTTTTATACTTTTTCGATCTGATGAGACGGGCCAAAAAATGGCAATTTGTTGTCTAAGCCCTCCTTATTACAGTGACGTAAATAACATCTATAAAATAATCTGGAGTAATAGTTTAGAGCAATCTGAGCCAGTATTTGATTTTAGTCGATGGAGCGAAGAAAATATATTGACTTTATTTGTTCAAAAAAATCAGCAGCCTGATGGCGACTTAACTCATGAAAATCTGTACGAAAGCGTTTTTTTAGTCGATTTTACAGTTAATTGATGATGCCATCTGTACCTATTTGACAGATTTGATAGGGAAAAATTAGCTATAACCATGTAATGGTATAGTTGTAGCATCATAAAATAATTCTTGTAATGTAAGTCGTATCTATCGATTTTTAATAGATTTGGCAGTTTTTAATAAATCTTAATTGATTTAATGGCTTATTGGTGTTGGTGTTGAGTAGTGAATATGCCAGTTTTTATTTCACATTATTAAAAGGTTAAAAAGCATGAGTAAGAATTCATTGCTTAAAGGAAATCAGGCTTTTAAAGAAGGAAAGTACAAAAAAGCAATTTATTATTACAATAAATGCATTGAAGTTGATCCTGCAGCTTCAAGTTTAATAAAGCTAAACTTGAAGTTGGCTAACCGTCGTCTTATTGAAGAAGAGATGTCGAGACGCTCAGGCTACGCATGTAGTCTTGAGCGGGCGGACGAAAATTCCATTCATGGTTGGTGTGTCAAAGAGCCCCAGCCGGGTGAGATTTTCAGTATAGATGTTCTTCTGGATGGTCATCTTTATTTACGAGTAAAGAATGATGGCCACAGACAGGATTTGAAAAAAAACGGAATTTCCGAGGGATTGGGTGGGTTGTGTTTTAGCAATCCTGTGAAATACCTAAAGGAAGGTCGGTATACAATTTCCCTTAGACTCCCTGATGGCTCTTTCTCCAATAGTATCGTGGTGGACGCCACTGCTTCTGTTACCCCAAGAATAAATCTCGTCGACTCGTTCCCGCACCGTGAAGTAACGATTATTGTTCCAGTTTATAATGCTCCCGACGATTTGAAAGTTTGCCTAGAGCGATTGCGTGCTTACACACCACAGTTTGCCAAAATCCTCTTGATTGACGACTGTTCTTCTGATGAACGCATCGGTCGAATATTAGCCGAGTACGATGGTACTGATAGTATCCGCATTCTGAGTAATGCTAAAAACTTGGGTTTCACTCGCACGGTAAACAGAGGAATTGACGAGGCAGGGGAAGATGATGTTGTTTTGTTGAACTCCGACGCGCGCGTTACGCCCGGTTGGCTAGAAGGCATGCTGATGGCCGCGAATTCTGCGCCCCGTATTGCCACGGTTACAGCTATGTCAGACAGGGCCGGAGCTTTTTCTGCGCCGCAGATGGGTAATGATAACAAGTTGCCCGAGGGTGTAGACGAAATTACCTACGCGCGTGCATTCCGCCGCCGCAGTTTAGGATTGTACCCTCGTGTTCCAACCGGCAATGGTTTTTGCATGTTCGTCAGCCGGGAGTGCATCAATAATATTGGTTCGCTAGATGCTCAGGCATTCCCACGCGGTTACGGTGAAGAAAACGATTTTTGCATGAGGGCATTGCGGGCAGGGTGGAGCAATGTCATAGATGACAGAACCTACGTTTTCCATGATCGCTCCAAGAGCTTTGGTGAAACCAAGACAGAGTTGATGACAGCGGGTCGTGCTGTTGTGGACGCGCGCTACCCTGAATACAAAAAGGCGATTGAGATATTTAGCGCCAGTGAAAAAATCGCATTGGCGCGCAATCGCGCTAGCGTTGCAATGCAAGACTGCGTGGACGCACATGGGACTGGGAGCTGCGCGCCCCGCATTTTGTTCGTTATAGCCACACAGACTGGGGGCACACCCCAGACCAACCGGGACTTGATGGAGGCTCTTTCAGGTTCGTTCGAAGGCTGGGTGTTACGCTGCGACAGCAAAATGCTGGAATTGAGTCGCATGAATGAGAATGGCAAGACGAGCTTTGTCCGTTCGCGCAAATTGCAGGAGCCTGTAGATCCACTTACGCATGCTTCATCAGAGTATGACGCCTTAGTATCCGACTGGCTGCAAGAGTTCGATTTTGATCTTGTTCATATCCGACATCTGGGGTGGCACGGGCTTTCGCTGCCGCGCTTGGCTCGACAGTTAGGGAAAAAAGTTGTCTATTCCTTCCATGACTATTACGCGCTTTCATCCACTTTCAAGCTGATAGACGATGAGGGAGTTTTTCTAGGAAATACTTTTCTGGATGAAGGTTCCATTTACCGTGAAAGCCTGTGGCCTAAGGATGCACTACCAGCCCCATGCGGGAATTGGCTGTCTTTTTGGCGCGAGAGATTTCAAGATGCGCTGGAATATTGCGATGCTTTCGTGACAACAGCTGATAGTGCGCGGCGGTTGATTCTAGATGCCATGCCGCGACTGCCAGATGATCGCTTCGTGGTGATTCCCCACGGGCGTGATTTCCTGGCATTTAACCGTATCCGTCAAAAGCCTAAACAAGGTGAGCCGATTCGTATCCTTGTGCCAGGACATATCAATGCGGTGAAAGGTCTTGAGATTATTCGAGCATTAATTGAGCATGACAAGGATGGAAAATTAGAATTTCACATTCTTGGGCGCCTGATTGGTGAGAAACCGCAAAAAGGCATTGTTACCTTGGGCGGTTATGAGCGAAATGAATTCGCTGAAAAGGCACGCGCGGCTCGTCCTCATCTAGGTATTATTTTCTCGATTTGGGATGAGACCTATTGCCACACACTGACCGAACTTTGGTCTGTAGGCCTTCCAGCAGCAGTGCTTGATTTTCCGAATGTGGCAGACCGTGTGCGCCGAAGTGGTGCGGGTTGGGTACTGAGTCAACGAAACATCTCCAAACTGTATGAAGAGATTGTTCGTCTTGCCTTCGATAAATGTGAATACGAAAGAACGGAACAGGCGCTGACGGACTGGCAAGATGGCTACGGCCTAGCTAACAGCACCACGCAAATGGCGGCGGGGTATTTGAATATCTATAGCGATTTGCTACGCGAGGGTGGCAGGAATAATCAAGCATTGTCACCATACAGCCGTAAGCGTATCGGCGTAGTGTGCCCGGCCAGCACGGATTTGCGGCATGCGCCCGGTTCTACCCATATCCGTATATGGGAGCGAACCCGAAACACGGTAGAGCGCAACGTAACTTACATCAAAATGACGCCGGCTACACTGGTTGCAAGTGCACAGGAAAATATGCTGGATGGTGTGATAATTCAGCGAACCGCGATACCGCAGTGCATGGTTGAAAATTTAATATCGGTACTGGATCAAGCGAATATTCCATATTGTCTAGATTTGGATGATGACTTGTTGGATGTACCTGATGATAAGGATCCCCAAGGAGTCTATAGCGGCTATGCACCTGCCTTGCAACTTCTAATAACCTCTGCAGCGGCTGTGACTGTGTCCACTACTGCGCTGCAGGAAAAAATAAAGACAGTGCACTCGAACGTGGTATTGCTGCCTAATCAACTAAGCGACCGTTTATGGCATATAGCGCCAAAATCGCGCGTGCTGGATAGCACTGTCCGCGTTTTATATATGGGGTCGGCGACGCATGACGATGACTTAGCACAAGTTTTACCGGCTCTTGATGTTGTGGCTCAAGCTTCTCAGAAGTTTAGGCTGACACTAGTAGGTGTTACCACGAGGAAAGATCTGAAGAATGGGAGGCCTTGGCTCGAAGTATTGGAACCCCCAGTTAAAGATTATATAAGTTTTACACAATGGCTACACAGTCAAGGGGGTCGGTTTGACTTTGCTATTGCTCCTCTTCGTGATGCAAAATTTAATTTATGCAAGTCTGACTTGAAGCTACTAGACTATGGGGCGCTGGGGCTGCCTGTTATTGCTTCGGATGTAAGTGTGTATAGAGCTGCAAATGCACCAGGAGTACGCTTAGTTAGTAATAGTACGGAAGCATGGACTAGAGCTTTGCAAGAGCAAATTACATTGGGGGAGGGGAATCGTAATCAGGGTGAGACACTGCGGCAATGGGTGATTCGGGAGCGAACGCTATATAAAACACTGCCAGAATTTGATTCGTTCATATTGCGATTGACTGCCGATCAAAAAGCCAAGACTTCAGAGAGTAAAGTAGCTAAGCCATCTCGCACTAAAATCGCTGTTTGCGTGCATATTTTCTACCCACATCGATGGAAGTTGATTTTCCGTTATTTGAGTAATATTCAGCAAGATTTTGATTTGTTTATTACTTGTCCAAATGATCTCGCTATCAAACTCTTCGATGTAAAAACTGATTATCCTAAGGCGGTTATCATTCCCGTAGAAAATGTTGGCATGGACGTTTTCCCATTCCTCAATGCGGCTTTGCAGTGTAAATTATATCGTTACGATGCAGTACTCAAATTGCATACAAAAAATGACAAGACAGAAATAGGCGACACTCTTGGGCGACTGGCGTTAGATGGTGTGCTTGGTACGCCGATGCTGGTGGACAAGGTGCTGAATGAGCTATTGTCGGGTAACGAAATTGGTATGGTCGGCTCAGAATGCTTGTATCGTTCTGCTCCAAAGGTAATGTACGATAATCGACCCAATGTCGAGAAAATATTGAAAGCTATGTCTTTAGACTGGCCCGCGGAAGAGTGGGGTTTTTTTGCCGGTACAATGTTTTGGGTTCGGGGATCATTGCTGAAAAACTTAGTGTCCAACTATAAAGCAATTATAAGCGATGTTCACACTGAAACGAAAACAGCTTCAACTGGAGGTGATGGGCAATGGGCCCACGCGATGGAGCGCGTGCTCGGACTGTTGCCAGGGGCTGGAGGTGAACGTGTGGCAGTTTCTTATCCTTCAACTGAAAAATCAGGGCATACTCATCTTCGAAAAGTTTCACCTGTAAAATATGGTTCTAAACGTGCTTTTCATGGTTTTAATGTAAACCACCTCTCACGTTACAAGAATCTTTCTGTATGGGTAGATCAGTGTAGACATAGTGATTTGTTTAATGAAAATTACTATCGGACGCAAGCTGGAGGAATTCTTCCTGAAGAGATGGACGCTGCAACGCATTTTGTTCTTTTTGGAGATATGTTTGGATTTAGTCCTAGCCGTAAATTTTCTGTTACTGAATATATACAAAATAATATTGATATAGCCAACGCGAAACCATCGATACCTTCGCTTATTCATTACTTGACTTACGGTGGCAAAAAGAGTTTTCTGCCTAGGGTATAGTAACAAGACTCTAAAGTCATACTCGTTATCGTAGCTTGGCCATGAGCACCAACTGCCCGCATTTATCGATAGCGTTAATCGATCTTTAGATCAGTAGCAATACCTGCTGGTGTGGTCTTAGTTGTCTTTGTGTATCCTAAATGGTGATAAAAAGGAAAAAAAATAATAAGGTTTTCGGGATTTTAAATTTTCGTTGGATATAATCGATGCTGAAAAAACAGAGAATACTTTTACCTTGTTAGGATAGTACGAAATTTTTTTGATAATTTTGTGAATTAAAAGAGGCTGTGATGATTACTAAGTTACCAAATGTTTTAGGAATAGGTGTTCAGAAAGGGGGCACTACTTGGCTTCACTGGCAGTTGAAGAAGCATAATCAAATTTTTGTTCCGGAGGCAAAGGAGCAGCATTTTTTCGATAATCGTTCATTGGCTCCTGATGATGTGGAAAAATATAAAACAGCATTTCGCGAAGCACATGAAGATTATATTGCTGAAGTGACTCCAGGCTATTTTTGGAGTTCATGTTACAAAGATTCCGAGTATGACATTAATCCACATAGATACGACACGCCTAAAAGGGTTAAAGCCTTACTCGGACAGGATGTAAAGTTAATTTTGCTTTTGCGTAATCCAACTGACCGGGCGATTTCTGCCTACCTTCACCATATGAAAAAAGGGCGCTTGGGGCCCGGTGACTCGATATTGGATGTGGGCAAAAGGTTCGGTATTATTCATATGGGGTTTTATGCAGAGCATCTTCTAAAATGGTTTGATTCTTTTCCAAAAGAGAATTTTTTTGTTGGTAAGTATGAGGATCTAGGCCCTGGTTTGCTTGAGGGCATTAGTAGTTTTTTAGGTGTTGAAAGATTTGAGTTAACAGATAATGAGATGAACGTAAAGTATAATGTGAACTATAGTTATTTGAAGAGTAATAATGGCATAATCGTTGACGATTCAATTGTTGTTTCTGCAAATGAGATCGAGATTCTTGATGAGCTATATTATCCTGAGAATAAAAAATTAAATGATCTATTAGGAAGTAAGTTTTATTGACCAATAAAACTTACTATGAGGCTTTACCTCTGTTCAGTAAGCGTAGATATCTCAATATTTTAATATAAGGTGAATCATGGTAAGGTCGACAACATCAAAGAATAGAGAAAGCATCAAATGATTGTTACACAGGTTTCTTCTGGCAAGAAGCGTTCATGCTGATCGCACTGGTGCTGCAACTGCTCGTGAACTGGGAATAGACGCGAGACAATTCTATCCGTCGCGTGCGCACTTCTGAAACGAGAGAAAAAGGTAGCGGAAGCCCGTGAAGAACTGGCCAGCAAAAAGAAGCTGTTTGTACTTTGCGAAAATCCAGAAGTGAAGTACGACTTTATCCACTGCCGTCTTCTGACTTTCAGTATTCAGCGTATGTGACATCTTGTCGGTACCGTTCGAAGTGGCTGGCTACTACGATTAACGGAAGCGCGAAGGGGCATTACCCTTAAAATGCTATCAATTGTCAGTGCCTAGCCTACGCTTAGCACCAATGTAAGGGGGTTCAGGCACCCTAAAATTAGCGTTACAAGGCTGATCAATCGTTAAAAAACAGTAGCCGTCAGTTTGCAGTGTCAGGGCTCGCGCGTTAGTTCAGGCCACTACAAACTTTCGGCATTCACCGCTCCTGTTGCACCGAATCAGTCAGAGCAATACTTCACGATCCTAGCACCAATCATAAGTGGATGACATCACCTCACTGGCGGCAAGGTAAGGCTGGCTCTATCTGGCTGTGCTCATCGGTCTGTATTCACGCGAGGTTGTTTTTGGTTAGTCAATGAGTGAGCGCATGACGTTGGATCTTGCCTGCAATGCGTTACAGAATCGCAAAATGTCCGGAAACTTGAGATAGTCAGTACTGTTTCACTTTTTAAAAATCGCTGCTTATTCAACATGACGTCAAAGGTGACTGTTAAGATAATACTTGTTTTTTAGGAGCTATCTTTGGATCTAGTGGACAAGTTTTTAGAAACTAATTAAATGCATATTATTTTTGGGAATTCTTATTTTTGACTTTTTAAGAATTTTTGATTTTTCTGTGTTGAGGAGGTTGAAATGCTTAAAGACAAAACTTTTCTTCTTGGAGTTGGTGCTCAGAAGTGTGGTACAACTTGGCTAGCTGATTACTTATCTTCACGTTCTGAGGTCTTTATTCATCCCTTAAAGGAAGTACATTTCTTTGATTCTATTTATAGAAAAGATTTATGTGGTGGGGTTGAAAAAAAAATTGCCAATCGTTTGAAAAGTCGTGTTAATAAGATGGAGGGAGAGGAGATTATAAACGATGTGTATTTGAATGCACTGATGTACCGTGTGGCAGCTAGTAAGGATCATAGTCTTTATAAAGAGTACTTTAAAAATCATGTGTCTAGTCATCATGATCTGTTTGGAGAGATAACACCATCTTATAGTTTGTTAGGAATTGATGCCTTTATTAAAATAAAGTCAATGTTTCCGAAAAGAAAAATTATTTTTTTGATGAGAGATCCAATAGAGAGGCACGTGTCAGCCTACAAAATGGAATGTAAGGCTTTAGGTGTCGACGTTGATTTTATGAGTAAACATTTTTTTGATACCTTGGCGGAAAAAAAACATTTAGAGAGAACAAATTATCCTTCTTTAATAAAAAAACTTCTTCAAGTGTTTGATTCCAAAGAGGTATTTTTCGGATTTTATGAAACTCTTTTCTCTGATTCTGAGATTCGGAGGCTTTGCAAATTTCTCAGTATTGGGTTTGTTTCTGGTGAATACGGCAAACAGTTAAACTCTTCGTTGGCTACGCATCCAATTCAAGATGAAGCTTTTCAGGCTGCAAGAAGCGTTTACAATGAAGTATATCAAGGTTGTCTAAGAATATTTGGCAAAGATATTCCTTCTTCCGGTGATTTTCAACCCAGTTGTCCAAATGGCTGCACTTAAGCA
>TARA_R110001599_G_scaffold269511_12_pt1 | contig 18611 bp, 14 predicted proteins | sample TARA_R110001599 | Tara Oceans TARA_R110001599 (sample SAMEA4398360) | marine metagenome | biome: Polar Biome; feature: [MES] marine water layer (ENVO:01000295) within the mesopelagic zone...; material: water (ENVO:00002006), including particulate matter (ENVO:01000060) such... | reverse complement strand
GGTGCCCTCGGGGCCGAGTTCCCGCAGATTGTGGGTGACCGAGCCGGAGCCGACGATCAGCACGTCCCGGTCGCGCAGCGGGGCGAGTGCACGGCCGATCTCGAAATGCTGCCGTGCCGTGCCGCCCCGCACCAGCGAGAGCTGGACGACGGGGATATCGGCTTCCGGATAGACAAGCGAGAGCGGAACCCAGGTGCCGTGATCGAAACCACGGCTGGCATCCTTCCGCACTTCTATTCCCTGACCGGTCAGCAGGCCATCGACCCAGCCAACCAGATCGGAAGCGGTTCGGGCCGGGTACCGGATGCGGTAGAGCGAGTCCGGAAAGCCGAAGAAATCATGCACCGTTTCGGGAGCCTCGGCCGTGGTCAGCGTCGGCTGTGCCGATTCCCAGTGGGCCGAGACGATGAGGATCGCCGCCGGGCGTCCGATCCGGCTGCCCAGCGTCCCAAGGAAATCCTTCGAGACGTGGTTGGTGAGCAGCAGGTCGGGGGCGCCATGCGGCAGAAACAGGCTGGGCAGGCTTGCCATCGGGCTTATCCCTGCCGGGCCACGCTACCGGGCGTCAGGGAGAGGATCTTCGGCGTGCGCACGGCATAGGCGCCGTCACCAAGCAGGGCCTGAACCACGAGGGTTGCCGCCCAGAATGCCGGGAATTCCCAGCCGCCGTTCGGGTTCGTGTAGAGCCAGCCATTCGCGCCATGCACCAGGAAGACGGCGCCGAGCAGGATCGGCAGGGTGGCGATGGAAACCAGCCGGGTGGCGAAACCGGCGATCAGCGCTGCACCGCCGCCCACCTCGGCGAGGATCGTCAGGTAGGCGAAGAAGCCGGGCAGGCCGAGGCTCTCGAAAAAGCCGACGGTGCCGGCGGGAGTGAAGACAAAGAGCTTGAGGGCGCCATGGGCGAGGAAAAGCACGCCGAGGGAGACGCGAAGGATGAGCGCGGCATAAGGCGCGGTGTTCTGGTTGGTCATCGGATTGTCCTTTCGTTTCGAGGAAAGGGCGGCACACCGCGCCGCCTGTCCGACATAGTTAATTGCAGTCTATTGTCGCCATAAGCTCTCTATTGATTGAATTAATATAAACGATATGTTGCTAATATGGATTCCATAGAGCAGATGCGGATGTTCTCGGCTGTTGCCGCGACAACATCCTTTTCGAAGGCCGCCGAGCGGCTCGGCACCAGCGCCCAGAATGTCAGCAAGAATATCCGGGCGCTTGAAGACGTGCTCGGGGTTCTGTTGCTGCACCGGACGACGCGGGTCGTCACCCTGACGGAAGCCGGACGGGCCTATTTGCCCCGCTGCAACCGGGTGATCGAGGAATTTGACGAATTGCGCGCGGTGATGCGGGACGAGGGCGCGGCGCCGAGCGGCAATCTCGTCGTTACCGCGCCGGTGCTGTTCGGCGAGATGTATCTGATGGCCGCGGTCGAGAAATATCTGGCGGCCAATCCCGGCGTCACCATCGACCTGCGGCTGAACGACCGGCATCTGTCCCTGATCGACGAGGGCGTCGACCTGTCGGTCCGGATCGGCGTTCTGCAGGATTCGACACTGATCGCGAAACGGCTTGGCGAGATCCGCCTGATTACCTGCGCGGCGCCGTCATATCTGGATCAGGCGGGCCGTCCAGCGCATCCGGACGAGCTTCCGGCGCACAGATGCATTTTCGACACCAACCGGCGCGGGCCTGTGCAATGGTCGTTCCGGGATGGCGGGGAAAGCCTGACAATGAATATCCGGCCGCGGGTCCGGGTGAACAGTGCCTCCGCTGTCAGAAGGCTGCTTTTGTCGGGCGAGGGTATCGGGATCGTGCCGAGCTTTGTCGTCGCCAATGACTTGCGCTGCGGACATCTGGAGGCGCTTCTGGAGCCGTTCGAGGATCGCAGCTTGCCGATTTCCCTGCTCTATCTCGCCAACCGCCACCTGTCGCGAAAGGTCCGCTCCTTCATCGGTTTCATCGAAGCGGAAATCGCGGCCACGGAAGACTGGAACGCGGTTTAACGCACCGATTCCCGGACCGTCATCAAACGGTCAAGCTCTTCCGCTAAGGTTCCCCGGAATGCAGGCTGGACTCCGCATCCCGTGTCGGGTGCGGCGGCTTCTGAACGAACGGATGGAACGATGCGACAGGCATTTGCGCGTGCAGCGATCGCGGCGGCCAGCATTGCTGCTTTCGCCGGACTTCTGTTTACGGCCCCGGCTGCCGGAGCCGATGTTCTCCGGATTGGTGTGATCGGCGGCAAGGCGGTCTCCGATGACTTCGCGGCCCAGAAGTGCTTCGCACATGACCTGGCGGACGGTCTTGCGGCGCCGGTGCAGATCCTGGCCCTGCCTTCCGGAGAGGAATTGCGCCACGCCTTGAGTATAGGCGCGGTGGATGTCGCCGCGCTTTCAACCCGGGCCTATAGCGCTCTCTGGCGCGCTAATCCCGGCGCGGTGCAGCCTGTGCTGGCCACGCTTGGACGTGGCGGGTCCATGGGATATCGCGCTGTTGCATTCTCCCGTCCGGATGCGGAGATCGACGCGCTCGACACGCTGAAAGGCAAAAGCATCGGCTTTGCCGACCGGCGCTCCATGCCGGGCTATTTCATACCGTCCGTCGCCCTGGAACGGGCCGGGCTGAATACCGAACGGGACCTGAAGACGGTGCAGTTCGGTGGCGGCTATCATGCGACATTCACGGCGCTGGAAAGCGGGGCGGTGGATGCCGCTGTTTCCTGGCGGTCGGAAACCGCATCCGGTGCGGTGGTGGATTCCGGGCCGCTCGGGCGTTTTCAGCTTACTTCCGATGCGCGCTTCTCCGAGTTCTGGCACTCACCCGTGATGCCGAACGGTCCGGTGGTTCTGCGCACGGGGCTCTCCGAGAGCATCAAGAAAACCGTCACGGACCGGATCGCCGCCCTCGGCAAGACCGCGCCGGACTGTCTCGCGGCGGCCCTCGGCCTGCCGGTCACTGGTGTGTTCCCGGTCTCGCATGCCGATTACGAGATCTTTATCGCCGCCGATCACAAGCGCATTTCCCTGTCTGTTGCCAGTAACTAAGCCCGCCCTCAGGCGCAGGCATCCGACGGCTTCATGAAACTGAAGCAAAAGCGTCACGAGAACGACCCGCACGGTTGATACCAACGCTCCAGTCGGATCTCGCGCGGTGTGATTTCTCCAGCCGTGTTGTCCGAGTTGCCGGTCACCCTTGTGACCGGTTCAGGCGGGCTGCTCGCAGCCCCGCACGGCGCGAGACTCAGAGGTGGGGCATGATCGAGTTCAAAAACGTTACCAAGGCTTTCGGCAACATGGTCGCGGTCGATTCCGTGACCTTCACGGTGGAAAAGCCGCAGATGATCGGTGTTATCGGCCGCTCCGGTGCCGGGAAATCGACTTTCCTGCGGCTGTTCAACCGCCTCACGAATGCCAGCTCCGGCCAGATCCTGGTCGATGGCACCGACGTGCTCAGTCTGAAAGGCAATGCCAAGCGGCGCTGGCAGAAGGACTGCGCGATGATCTTCCAGCAGTTCAACCTGGTCCCGCGCCTTGATGTCGTCACCAACGTGATGCTCGGCCGGCTGAACCAGCAGGGCACGCTGCGCTCCATGTTCAAGATCTTCTCCCAGCGCGATATCGACGATGCGCTGGCCGCGCTCGACCGCCTCGGCCTGGCCGAGCGGGCCCTGCAGCGGGTGGAGACCATGTCCGGCGGACAGCAGCAGCGCGTGGCCATCGCCCGCGGTCTGATGCAGCAGCCGAAAATCATCCTTGCCGACGAGCCGATCGCCTCGCTCGATCCGTTGAGCGCCGAGGTCGTCATGGGCTCGCTTCGGGAAATCCATGATCGGGACGGCATCACCGTGATGTGCAACCTGCACACGCTCGATACCGCGCGCAGCTATTGCGACCGGGTCATCGGCATGAGCCAGGGCAAGGTGGTGTTCGACGGCGCGGCCGACGAGCTGACCCCGGAAGCGGCGCGCGAGATTTACGGCGCCGAGGAAGCCCTGAACGAGGCAGTGACCTCGACCAGCATTTCGGCCGGCGCTTCCGCGCGGGCCAGATCCAATCCCTCAGTGCCGGGCCAGGGGGCCGGGGTTGCTGAGGCGAATGCGGCCACGGCCTGAATGCGGCTACCGCCGATGTTCCGTGGAAGCAATTCCAACCTAGGGAGTAGTTAGGGATGAAGTTCGTTCGCAATTTCGCGGTGGCCGCGGCCGTCGCCATGACGGCGTTCGGCGCCGCCAATGTCCATGCCGAAGACAAGATTTCCGAATTCCGTATCGGCGTCCTCGGCGGTGAAAACCAGTCCGACCGTATGCGCTCCAACGAGTGTGTCCGGACCAAGGTTGAAGCACTGCTCGGCGTGCCGACGAAGATCTTCGCACCGGCCGACTATAACGGCGTCATCGAAGGCCTGATCGGCCGTAACCTCGACATGGCCTGGCTCGGTGCTTCCGGTTATGCCAAGACCTACATCACCGATCCGGAAGCTGTTGAGCCGGTTCTGGTGAAGATCAATGCCGACGGTTCCATGGGCTACCACTCCATCGGCTTTGCCCGCGTTGACAGCGGCATCAAGTCCCTCGACGACATGAAGGGCAAGAAGTTCGGTTTCGGCGATCCGAACTCGACCTCCGGCTATCTCATCCCGTCCATCGAAATCCCGGCTGCCGGTTTCCCGATGGAAAGCGGCAAGTATTTCGGTGAAGTCGTCTTCACCGGTGGCCACGAGCAGACCATCGTTGCCGTTGCCAACGGCGATATCGACGCCGGGGTGACCTGGGCCGACGGCCTGGGTGCCTGGGAAGAAGGCTACAACAGCGGCGCCCTGCGCAAGGCCGCCGATGCCGGTCTCGTCGACATGACCCAGCTCGTGCAGATCTGGAAGTCCAAGGTCATCCCGGAAGGCCCGGTCGTGCTCCGCAAGGATCTGCCGGCCGACGTCAAGCTGAAGGTGACGGGCCTGATCGCCGGTCTCGCTTCCCTTGATCCGGAATGCGCCTACAGCTTCATGGCCGGTGAAATCAAGGGCATGGCCCCGGTTTCGCACGAGACCTACGAAGTCATCATCGAAGCGCGCAAGCGCAAGATGAAGTAAGGCACGGCCTTACGGACTGAACACGGGCCGGGACCGCCAGAGTGCGGTCCCGGCCACGTTCCGGACCCCGGGTTCGGGATCTTCCAATTCCCAATGGCAGGACATTCCCCATGGTCGAAGTGATGCGCCAGGAAGTGCTCGCGCTCGAAGGGCGCCGACGGCTCTATACCGGGCTTTCCCTCGCGCTGCTGCTCGCCGTCGTGCTCTCCGGTTACAGCGAGGCATCGGCCCTCAATTCCGGTGGTTTCCTGCAGGGGCTGTCCAAGTTCTTCGACTATCCGGCGCAGATCGTCATGCAGGCCTGGGATCAGGGATGGGCCTTCTGGGCCCTGTTCCCGAAATTCCTCCCGGCCCTGATCGAGACCCTGAACATTGCCGCCGTGGCCACGCTGATCGGTGCTTTCTTCGCCATGATCCTGTCGCTGCTTTCCAGCCGCAATCTGGAAGTCCATCCGCTGGCCATTCCGGTCGTGCGCCGCATCATGGACATCATGCGCGCCTTCCCGGAGCTGATCATCGCGCTGTTCCTGATTTTCGTGCTCGGCGCCAGCCCGGTTCCGGCCGCCATCGCGGTCGCCTTCCATACCTCCGGTGCGCTCGGCAAGCTGTTCTCCGAAGTGAACGAGAATATCGATGTGAAGCCGCTTGAGGGCCTTAAGGCCGTCGGCGGCAACTGGCTGCAGCGGGTCCGCTTCGGCGTGATCCCGCAGGTGCTGCCGAACTACAGCAGCTATTTCCTGCTGCGCTTCGAGATCAATGTGCGCGCCTCCGCCATCCTCGGCTTTGTCGGCGCGGGCGGTATCGGCACCGAGCTTTCCCGGGCCATCGGCTGGGGCGCCGGGTCGGAGACGGCCGCTCTGTTCCTCATGCTGTTCCTGTCGATCGTCGCCATCGACCAGCTCTCATCCTATCTCCGCCGGCATTTCGTCGGCGCCGAGAATTTCAGCTAGGGGAGGCGGATATGGCTGTCATTTCCGATCAGGGCGCCGCCATCATGGCTGAGCCGGTTCGCATATCGGTAAAAAAGGCTTCCGCCGTGCCGATGCTCCTGCTGGCGGGCGTGGTGCTGTATCTCTTCTATGCCTGGACCGCGTTCGACATCACGATGCTGCTTTCCCGGGCGCAGCTCTCCAAGGGGGCGCTGCTGATTTCCGACGCGGTTGCCTACAAGACCCACGTCACCAAGAGTTTCCGCCGGGGCGACTTCGAGGTCGCCATCGAGGGCGAACGGCATGCGACGTTCGAGACATTGCCGGACTGGGTGACGGGCGACGCCGATAAATTCACCGTCGATCTTGGCGAGGGATATGTCGTCCGGGTCGAGGGGCAGAGTGTCGATTTCGAGGTGCCGGATTACGGCACCATCCATGCCGAACTGGTGGGCAAGAAGATCGTCACCACGCTGCCGGATGGACCGGTGCCGGACTGGCTCAATGCCCGCGATGTGAAGCTCGATGCCCGGCCAACCTTCTCCCGCAGAGTGCAATTCACCCGGGCCAAGGTGGAGATCCACAAATTCCAGTACGGATGGGAGAATTTCTGGTTCCCCTTCACCTCGGAGCTGCACGGCAAGAGCTTCGGTGAGCTGGCCGCGCTCGCCATCTCCGGGGAGCGGCTGAACCCGGACCAGGCGAACTGGCAATACATCCTGGCGAGCTTCTGGGGCAATCCGGAATGGCAGCACGGTCATGTCGCCGTAGCCCTGTTCGAGACCATCCTGATGGCCGTCCTGGGTACCGTCACGGCGGCCTTCTGCGGCCTGCCGCTGGCCTTTGTCGCCGCCTCGAACTTCAATCCGAACAGCACGATCCGTTTCGTCGTGCGCCGGGTATTCGATTTCGTCCGCGGTATCGACATGCTGATCTGGTCACTGATCTTCATCCGCGCCTTTGGTCTCGGCCCGCTGACCGGCTCGCTCGCCATCGCCTTCACCGACACAGGCTCGCTCGGCAAGCTGTTCTCGGAGGCGCTGGAGAATATCGACCGCAAGCAGGTGGAGGGCGTCGGCGCCACGGGCGCGAACCGCTGGCAGCGCTACCGCTTCGGCGTGATCCCGCAGATCCTGCCGGTCTTCACCTCGCAGTTTCTCTATTACGTGGAATCCAATACCCGCTCGGCCACGGTGATCGGCGCGCTCGGCGCCGGCGGCATCGGCCTTGTCCTGGTGGAGACCATGCGGACTTCGCGGGACTGGGAAAACACCTTTTATATCATCAGCCTGATCATCGTCATGGTGTTCATGATGGACGGTGCGTCAAGCTGGCTGCGGCGCAAACTGATCGCTGGCGGGGAGAGCCGATAAAGAATTCAGCCGGGCAGGGCACCCCTCTGTTGACAAGCCCCGCCCGCCTCGCCTATATGCGTGCTTCCGCGCGGGCAAGAAGGCCTCGGCCAACCCCTCGCGAGCCCCATGGGGCGGAGTAGCTCAGCTGGTTAGAGCAGCGGAATCATAATCCGCGTGTCGGGGGTTCAAGTCCCTCCTCCGCTACCATTTCCCCCGCGTTAAGGTGCCTGAAAAACTACTCGCTTTGCTGAACGCGAGGCGCTGTTTCAGCGCTTTCACTGGCTTGTGCCTCGCCAGGGGCGTCGCAGTGTTGACCACACTGTTCTGAAATCCCGTAGGAGCAGAGAGGGGCGCAAGCAGCCAGCGCACGAGCTTTTGTTTGCTCACAGTAAGCTGGACACAAGAAAGGCGGGTCGAGGGTGGCGTTCTTTTTTGATAGTCCGGCCATGTCAGCTTCGCATTTCGGCAGCATGATCGATAATATAGAAAAATAATAATATGTTTTCGAGGGTGCCGTGTGCTGTGCGGGTATCGGTTTTGAAATTTGTATTCTTGATGCGTATTAACTGAAATTTATTTCGTTGAGGTTATGCTAATCCACGGCAATCCTGGTGTTTAAACGGAATAAGTGATGCGGTTTAGATTTTTTCGCCCGAACAATCTGTCTCAACAATTATTACGCGTTATTTTTTCTATTTATTTAGCTGTTACATTATTGATAACGGGTGCTCAATTTCTGGCCGAGTATGTAAAAACCAAAGATTCAATATTGAATGAGCTGGAGCAATTGGCCCGCACTGTCAGTGCTCCTGTCTCAACCAGTCTTTGGCAATACAATGAAAAACAGGTTGAAACACTTACATCAGGACTTCTCGAGATGCCTATCGTCGAAGGCATCGACATTTTGAATCAGCGTTCTGAAGTCGTGGTATCTAAAAAATCTTATAATATATCATCTGTTCCATTATCTGTTTTTAGTACATCTTATGATTTGATATGGTATAAAAACGAAATAAAAACTAATTTAGGGTCGTTAAAAATATATTCATCTTCTGATGTTGTGTTCGATAGAATATTATTCAATTTTATTCTTATATTTTTTGCCTCTGTGATAAATATATCGATCTTGTTTTTTTCTTTTATATGGGCTTTTGACAGATTTCTGTCTGTTCCTTTGACTGAATTGATATCGCAGGTTGATGATCTCAGAATGAACCGGAAAACGGGCCGGAGGATAAATCTTCCTGTCGTTGAAAATAATGAACTCAAACAGCTTCAAGATCATATGAATGTAATGTTTTCTGATATAGAGCGGCATCAGGAAAAATTGCTGGAAGATGAAAAAGAAAAAAGAAACTGGCTGGAAGATGCCGTTACAAAAAGAACGGAAGAATTGCTTGTTGCTAATGAGAACTTAAAAAATCTGGCAGCAAAAGATTCCCTGACAGGCATTCTGAATCGCGGAAGTTTTTATGATTATGCGCATCCTTTGCTGATTGGCTCTCAGCGCAGAGGGGCGCCTGCGTCGTTTATTTTGATGGATATCGATCGTTTCAAAATCATCAATGACACACATGGCCACTTCGTCGGCGACAAGGTGCTCGTTCATTTTGCACATTTGACCGAGGAATTGTTGAGAAAGCCGGATCTTTTCGGGAGAATCGGGGGGGAAGAGTTTGCCATATTTCTACCCGATACGGAATCGGATGAAGCCTTCCGGCTTGCGGATGACATACGCAAGGCCGTCGGAGCTTCCGTCCTGGATGTTGATGGAGAAACAATCACATACACTATCAGCCTCGGTGTTGCGTCATCCGAGCCAAGAGATATTTCAGTGGATGAGCTGTTGAAACGCGCCGACTTGAAACTGTATGAGGCAAAAAACAAGGGGCGTGATCGTGTCCAGATTTAAGATTCTGAAACGGCTGTTTTTTCTGGCGCTGCTGATCGTGGGGCTGGGCACGGGCAGAGCTGGTCATGCGGAGACATTAAAGGTTTGCTACGACCAATGGCCGCCGCTGACGATCTTCCCGTCGAACGGATCGTCCGCGCGAGGCGTTGTCATCGATATGCTTGAGCAAATTTATACCGCGCAAGGCTATGAGCTGGAGTTTTTCGAAGTCCCTCTGGCGCGCGGGCTGGCTATGGTCTCTGACGGTCTTTGCGATATTTTGCCCGAATATGTCGGCTCCGTGAACACGGAGAACGACTTTGTCTATGGCAATGAGCCGACATTTGCCTACACAACAGCCTTTGTCGTCAGGCGCGGCGATCCCTGGCGCTATCACGGTATCCAGTCCGTGATAGGCAAGCGTGTCGGAACCGGTCCCGGTTGGGATTACAGCTCAATGAGCATGGCTTACCAGTATTACATCGATGATCCGAAAAACGCGGACTTCGTTGAAGTGGTTGCCGGATACGACGATGTGATTGACCGTATTCTGCGCATGATCGTCGAAGACAGGGTGGATCTGTACGCCGACAACGAGCTTGTGCTTCAGCATGTTTTAAACCGGTTGGATTTGCATGACGAGTTGCAGGTCACGCATCCCGGTCTGGAGAAGAAATTGGTCGAGCGGCCGATCTTCTCAAAAAGAATACCCGATGCCAAAAGACAGCAGCTCATAAGGATCTGGGATGAGGGGCGCTTGTTGATCAAGGGGGAACAAGAAAAAATGATCCTCAAAAAATACAACGTATCCCTGGACGAACCACGCTAGCCTTACATGGTGGAGCTGAAAAACAGCTAGGGCAATCGATCATGATGCGGGTCTCGGCCGCGAAACGGAACGGCTCTGTCAGAACCGTTCCGGCCAGCAAGGCGGCAGGCTAGGCTACAAAATATGGCAGGTCGTCCTTGGGCGAACATCCCAGAGTGACAATCCGTTCCGTTATCTTGATGGCACGCTGATATTTTGCCTCGCATTCGGTGCGGGAGAGGTCGCTCAGCAATGGCCCCATGATCGAGACGCCATAGTCGGCTTGCAGCGTGCGCACATGGCGGCGGGTATCCAGACCATCGGCCAGCCAGCCGAGCTCGAACTCCATTTTTTTGGCGACAAAGCGCTTGTTGTCGATCAGCTCGCGCCGTATTTCCGCTTCTGTCCTGAGCGTGTCTTCCCAATAGAGCCCTTCAGTGCTGGCAACGTCGGGGGATGACTTCACGAAGGCCAGGCAAAAGACGAGATAAACCATCTCCTTTTCATTCGCCGTGCGCCATGCGCTGCTCTCGAGCGTCCCCCAGATCGAGGTGTTCAGACTGGCGAAAATTTCCGGCACCTTGGAGAAGAAAATGCGATGCAACTTGTTGTCGTTGAGCGTTAAATCCAGTTTTTGCGCTTTATAGATATCGACGGCCGCATACTTGTTGCAGGCAGGGCAGGTGTCGCCCTCGAACTGGCCTTTCTTGTAGATGTGGGAACATGATTTCCCCTGTGCCGTTTCGTTTTTGCACAGCAGATAGGTCTCTGGATTGTCCTCGTCATCCTGCTGCTGGCCAATCCAGTTGAACCGGTTCTGGAACTGCAGGAACGAGCGGGGAGGGCTCCAGAGAGTCCATTTCAGGTTCTCGACCGGACCAAAGGTCGTCCAGTTCGAGCTGACATCGATGACGATACATTCGGTCTTGTTTGGGGACGAACGCAGCCCGCGTCCGATCGACTGTCCCCACAGGACCTTTGAGAGCGTCGGGCGCATATGAACGATGATATTACACTCGGGATTATCCCATCCCTCGATCAGCACGCCGACAGAGATCAGGGCCTCGATTTCTCCCTTGTCATGCGCGGCCAGGATGCGCCGCCGCTCTCCCAGGGCCGTGCCCGCGGTTATAATCGCGGTCTTGATGCCGATGCTCCGAAGCCGTTCTTCGGTAAATTCGGCGACCTTTATGTCCGGGCAAAACCAGGCTGATATAGGAAGCGGATGAATGTTCTCCCGCTCCTCCATGTAGGCCTGGGTGGCATAATCGAGCATCGACGAGCGGATGATTTCATCCGTCAGCCGGGATACCGGATACTCGCCGGAACTGACTTCGATACCATCCAGATTGAGATCGTGAACGAAATGCGGCCGGTATCTCGGTTGCACCAGAATGCCTTCGGCAATCAGGTCCCGAATATCGGCACAATCGATAATGGCGTCAAAAGCCGCGCTCAGCTGGTCTCGCTGGTCACCGGTCCGCCGCTCGGGTGATGCCGTCAGGCCCATGAAGTGAGCGCCGGCTTTACCCTTCTCACGAAACAGATCAATGATGCGCTTGTAGCCGCTGCCGTTCGGCGAGACGCGGTGAGCCTCGTCCACAATGATCAGATCGGCTTTCGGAATCGCGTCTTCGAGTACTTCCCGCGCGCGCATGCTGGTGGAGAGCAGGACATCGTAATCCGTGAAAGCCTCCCCTTTATCGGAAACTTTCAGCGTCTTGACGCGTCGCCCTTTCGTCAGCGCCGCTTGAAGCTGATCCAGCAAAACCAGCCGGTGACAGAGAATGAGGACGTTCTTGCCTTCGTAAAAACGATCAATGATTTCCCGTGCAAGAACGGTTTTCCCGGCCCCGGTCGGAGCCTTGAGAACAAATCGTTTGTAGCTGTCACGTATGGACTGGAAGTCGTCGATAACACTTTGCTGCCAGCGGCGGAGCTTCATGATTGAAAACTATTCTTTCTTTTATAACTGGATAGCCAGTGCTCTCTGACTAATGCCAACGCATCTTGGCTTCGGGGAAGCTTAATAGACCAATATCGCGCAAATTTCGCTTTGCTTCACCCGAACCCTCGCTCCGCACCGTTCAGGTATGGGATTTGAGAGGGCTTTGCCGGGCCGACCTGCATAGGTACGGGGAAATCCCGAAGAATTCAAATATCAAGCAGCACGGTGACAGCGCTCGTCCGGGATCGCGGCGCGGGCTGGCCTGAAAATGTTCCGGTTTCTTGATGTTTTCGCGTGACCGGCGGGTTTCAAAAATTTGATATGAATCAAAAATGAACAGGTGGGTTTTAATTCATTGCTAACCACATCTTTGTAGGATTGCCACCTACCCGAGAACAAGAGCGCCGTAATATGTCCCGAGTTGTGCTTCGCCCCGTGGTGCTGTTTTTGACGGTGATGACGATCGTTATCGCCGTGACCATCGCTGCCGGTACCGCCGGGATTGTGACCGTCGATATCATTCGTGGGTATAGCAATGGCGCCACCTATTATTCGAAGGGACACCTGAGCGCGATAACGGCCCTGTACCGGTTCGCACGGACCGGAGAGGAACGTGATTATGAAGTATACCGCAACCGTATTCACCCAACCTTAAGCACCGGAGTGGCACGGGAGGCGCTCGACGCCGAGGACATGCCGATCCAGAACAGCTATCCCTTTCTCATTCAGGGAAATAATCATCCGGATGATGTGGCGGGGCTGGCATGGCTGTATCGAGTCTTTAAGGAAACGCCACTGTTCAGTCCGGTGCTCGAGACCTGGGCCCTGGCAGACGAGCGGGTCAAACAGATCGATGCGCAGGCGGACCGGCTGCGGCATCTCATCCTGACCGAACCCGAAAACCTTGATGCCCGCCGTGAGGTGGTTCGCAATATCGAGCGGATCGACGCGGACCTGATCCGGCTGGAGGAGACCTTCTCGCTACAGCTGGGCTCCACGGCCCGCTTGCTTTCCTCTTATCTGTTATGGGGACTGGTGGCGCTGGGGCTGCTGCTGACGGTCTTGATCTGGGTGCTCGGCATTGTGATCGGACGCCGGCTGAAAGCCGCGCGCGATACGATACGAGATCGCGAATCCCGGTTGGCGGACATTGTCGAGGTCGCCGCCGATTGGGTTTGGGAGACGGATGCAGACCATCGCTATACTTTTCTGTCGCAGCGGTTCGAGCATGTTGTCGGGCTTTCGACGGCGGAATTTCTGGGCCGGAAGCGCACGGAGTTTGCACTCTCGGAAAGCGACGAGCATTGGCAGCGTCATCTCGATGATCTGGCCATGCACAGGCCGTTCCGTGGCTTCGAGTTTGTATTTCGGGGGCCGGATGGCAAGGACCGGCACTTCCGGATTAACGGCAAACCGGTGTTCGACGCGAACGGCTGCTTCATCGGATATCGCGGCACTGGCTCCGATATTGCGGAAGCGGTCGCAGCCCAGCGCGAAGTGGCAGAGAAGCAGGTGCTTCTGGAGGCGACCTTCCATCACATGGCCCAGGGCATCAGCGTGTTTGATGCCAACTTCACTGCGGTGGCCTTCAATCAGCATTTTCTGGAACTTCTTGATCTTCCGGAAGGACGGTTCGCGCCTGGTGATTCACTTGAGACGTTCGTGCGCTTCAATGCCGAGCGTGGCGAATACGGGCCGGGTGAAATCGATAAGTTGATCGCTGAACGAGTGGCGGAAGCCAGCCGGCTTGAGCCACGTGATTTTGAGCGCGTCCGTCCAAATGGCACGGTTCTGGAAGTATCCGGGCGGCCGCTTCCGAATGGCGGGTTCGTTACGACATATACCGATGTTACGGAGCGCAACCGGGTGACGGAAGAACTCCGTTCCGCAAAGTTTGCGGCGGAGATGGCCAATCAGGCGAAGACCCTGTTCCTTGCTAATATGAGCCACGAGCTGAGGACGCCGCTCAATGCGGTGATCGGCTTTTCCAGCTTGCTGACAAAGAAGTCCTTCGGTCCCCTGAGTGACCGTTATGTTGGTTACGCCGAAGATATCCAGCAGAGTGGCCAGCACCTGCTGTCGGTTATCAATGATATTCTCGATCTCTCCAAGGTCGAGATCGGACAGGTGGATGTGTCTCCGGAAGAGGTCTCACCCTGGGCTATCGCCGAGGGGTCCTTCCGCCTTCTCCAGCAGAAAGCCGATGCGTCAGGTATCGCTCTGGTCAACGAGACCCCTGTGGATGCGCCAGGTCTTTTTGCTGACAAGCGGCTGCTTAGCCAGATCCTCCTTAACCTGGTCGGCAATGCCGTCAAATTTTCGAACCGGGGCGGCACGGTCAGGGTTCGGTACGTGATGACCGCCGATGGTCGTGCTGGAATGGCGATACATGACGAGGGTGTCGGAATGGAGCCGGACCAGATCACCCAGGCCCTGCAACCTTTCGAGCAGCTTGATACAGGATATGCGCGGATGCACGAAGGCACCGGTCTGGGGCTCTCTCTGGTTCAGCGTTATCTGGACCTGCACGGCGGTGAGCTGTCGATTTCGAGTGAGCCGGACCGTGGTACGGTCGTGACAATCTTGTTCCCGGCTCCCTCAATCATGGCAGCGGCAGGCAGGTCGTAAGCGCTGTCAACGGATCGTCGTGCATGCTGGAGGGAGCGATCCTGCCGGGCGTCCGTATCACGAAGCCGTGAGTGCAGGTTATCGCGTGCTCCACACTTCCTAAATCAAAGAGGTCCGCATGAGCGCCATGGACCGGCGGTTCTCATGACGCCCAATGGGAGGATTTCGCATGTCCGTTGATCTGTTCACCCGCCGAGCCGTGCTCGTCGCTGGCGGCGCTGTCGCGGCAACCTGGGTTTCCGGCCTCCTTGCCCCCGCTTGGGCACAGGAGGTGGCGCCGACCCCCTCGATGCGTGGTGGCTCCAATAATTATATTCCCAATGCGCCGGTCGTGGACCGGATTGGGGGCGGGGGCTTCTGGATGACGGGAACCGTCCGCCGGGCGGGCGATGGCGCTCCGCTTCCGGGCCAGCGTATCCAGATCTGGGCACACACGACCGAAGGGTATGAGAGCGATCCGCACAGCCATGGCGCCACGCTTACCGACGAGAACGGGGAGTTCCGGCTGGAGATGCCGCAGATCGTTCCGACCTTTGGCCAGCCGCACGGGCATCTCGCCTATGACAGCGACGAATTCGAAACCGTCTTCCTACGCCCGGTCATGAAGAGTTCAAAGGATACCAGCCTGCGCGCTGATTTTGTCCTTAAGCCGGCTTGAGCGGGAAGCCTCAAAAGGGAATGAGCCCGGCCCGCAAAACCCTGAGCTGGGCCGTTCTCGCCATCGTCATTACAGTGCCCATCGCCGCGGCGGCGGCAAGTCCGCTGCATGCGTGGCGCGATCCGGTCTACATAGCGGCCGGGTTCGCGGGCATTATCGCGATGATCTTCCTGCTGCTTCAGCCTTTGCTGATTGGCGGATATCTGCCGGGCCTGTCTGGCCTGCGCGGACGGCGGGTGCACCGTATCATCGGTGGGGCTCTTGTCATGGCGGTGACGCTCCACGTCGCCGGCCTCTGGATCACCAGCCCCCCGGATGTGGTGGACGCACTTCTTTTCGCATCGCCGACCCCCTTTTCGGATTGGGGCGTGATCGCCATGTGGGCCGTCATCGCAACGGCGGCGCTGGCTATGCTCCGGCGGCGGCTTCGGTTGCGGCCGCGCACGTGGCGGCTCTGCCATACGGCTCTTGCGGCTGTGATCGTCCTGTGCAGCGTGGTGCATGCCCTTCTGATCGAAGGGACAATGGAGACAATGTCGAAGGTCGCGCTTTGCACTCTGGTTGTTCTGGCGGCAGTGAAATTGGGCGTCGACCTGCGCGTCTGGAGCTTGCGGCGGCCGTAGAAGATGTTTCCGGCTCGATTTTCCGCAGGAGCTTCTCAGCGCACACATATTGGATTTGACAGAATCCGAAAAGGCGCTGCAAATCATGGGTATCCCGCATTGATTTTCATGCGCCTGAGAGAGGCCCAATCGTGTCTGTCGACAATCTGAACAGCTTGCTGCTGGAAAATCCCGAAATCGAAGCCGTCTTCGCCTGCGTTTGTGACCTGAACGGCACGATGCGCGGCAAGCGCCTGCCCATTGAGCAGGCGGTGAAAATCCTCGGAGGCGGGCTGCGCATGCCGCTTTCTACCCTCAGCGTCGATGTCTGGGGTGAGGATATCGAGGGCAGCGAGCTTGTTTTCGAGACCGGCGATTCCGACGGGATTTGCGATTTCACCGGGCGCCCGATCGTTCTGATCAACTGGACCAACCGGCCCTCCGCGCTCGCCATGCTGTGGATGCGCGAGGAGGATGGCAAGCCGTTCTCTGGCGATCCGCGCCGGGCGCTGGCCGAGGTCGTCGAACGCTACAGGGAGCGGGGCCTGACCCCGGTGGTCGCGACAGAGATGGAATTCTATCTCTATGACCCGAGCGGCACGCAGCCGGAGCCGCCGCGCTCGCCGATCACGGACAAGCGGCTGGATTCCGATGGTGCGCTGTCGCTGGACGAGCTTGAGCATTTCGACGAGTTTCTGGACGATGTCTATGATGCCTGCGCCGAGCAGGGCATCCCGGCGGACGCCGCCATTTCCGAGAATGGCGCCGGCCAGTTCGAGATCAACATGGTGCATGTGGCCGACGCGCTGAAGGCGGCCGATGACGCGGTGCTTTTCAAGCGTCTGGTCCGGGGTATTGCCCGCAAGCACGGCCTTGCCGCAACCTTCATGGCGAAGCCCTACGGTGAGCGCGCGGGCAGTGGGTTGCATGTCCATTTCTCGCTGGAAAACGAGGCGGGCGAGAACCTGTTCGACGATGGTACAGACGAGGGTGCGCCGCTGATGCGGAACGCTGTCGCGGGCCTGCTGGCGACCATGCAGGAAAACACGCTGGTCTTCGCCCCGCACGAGAACTCTTACCGCCGCCTGCTGCCGGGCGCCCATGCGCCGACCAGCGTTGCCTGGGGCTATGAGAACCGCACCGCCGCCATCCGTATTCCGGGAGGCAGCCCCAAGGCGCGCCGGATCGAGCATCGCGTCGCGGGTGCGGACACGAACCCCTATCTGGTGCTGGCCAGCATTCTCGGCGGGGCCTTCATCGGTATCGAGGGCGAGATGGAGCCGGAGGAGCCGATCAGCGGCGATGCCTACAGCATGAAGCTGGATCACCTGCCGCTCGACTGGGCCACCGCGATCGAGGCCTTCCGGCGCGGCCGCAATGTCCGGAAAGTCTATTCGAAACGGCTGCAGACCATGCTGGTCGAAAGCAAGATGCAGGAGCTGAAACGCTTCGCCCGCCAGGTGACCGATTTCGAATATGACACGTATCTGGAGGTCGTGTGATGAGCCGCCCGGAGAAGATTTTCCATGGCGTGACGGCGCATACCGGCAGCTATTACGCCGCCAGTGCCAATCCGTCGCCGGAGCGCCCGTCTCTGAAGGGTGAGGTCACGGTCGATGTTCTTGTCGTGGGCGCGGGATATAGCGGTCTCTCGACGGCGCTGCATCTGGCCGAGAAGGGCCACAAGGTCGCGATCATCGAGGCTGCCCGGGTCGGCTGGGGGGCGTCGGGACGCAATGGCGGGCAGATCGTCAATGGCCTGAATGCCAGCCTGCAGACCATCAGGAAGCGCTATGGCGCGGATACCGCCAATTTCGTTGCCGGGCTGGTGCAGGAAGGCGGCGAGATTATCCGCGAGCGCATCAAGACCTACGACATCCAGTGCGACCTGAAAGAGGGCAACGTCTTCACCGCCTATACCGGCGCGCATATGCGTGAGCTGGAGGAGCGGCTGAAGCTCTGGCAGGGCTACGGCATCAACAACCAGGAAATGCTCGACAGGGAGCAGCTCCGCAAACATGTGAACTCGGACGTTTATGCAGGCGGCGTGATCGATCATTCCGGCGGTCACATGCATCCGCTTAATCTGGCGCTCGGCGAGGCCGCCGCGTTCGAGAAACTGGGCGGGGTGATCTATGAGCAGACGCCCGCCGTGCATGTTGATACCGAGGCCGCGAAGCCGGTCGTGAAAACACCGGATGGCTCAATCACCTGCACAACGCTGGTGCTGTGCGGCAATGCCTATCTCGGCCATGTGGTGCCCACGCTGACGGCGCGGGTCATGCCGGTCTCAACCCAGGTGATGGCGACCGAACCGCTGGGCGAGGAGCGGGCGGCGGGTCTGATCCCGACCGACGTCTGTGTCGAGGATGTGCGCTACATTCTCGACTATTTCCGCCTCTCCGCCGACAAGCGCATGCTGTTCGGTGGCGGCACGGTCTATGGCGGCACGGACCCGCACGATATCAGGGCCAAGCTGCTGCCGAACATGAACAAGGTGTTCCCACAGCTGAAAGGCGTGAAGATCGACTACGCCTGGAGCGGAAATTTCGCGCTGTCCTTCAGCCGCGTGCCCCAGATGGGCCGGATCGGCAACAACACCTACTTCGCCCACGGCTATAGCGGCCACGGCGTCACCGGCTCCCACACCTTCGGCCGCATCCTGTCGGAAGCCATCCATGGCGACCGCAGCCGGTTCGACGTG
>TARA_R110001599_G_scaffold314638_1_pt1 | contig 18624 bp, 33 predicted proteins | sample TARA_R110001599 | Tara Oceans TARA_R110001599 (sample SAMEA4398360) | marine metagenome | biome: Polar Biome; feature: [MES] marine water layer (ENVO:01000295) within the mesopelagic zone...; material: water (ENVO:00002006), including particulate matter (ENVO:01000060) such... | reverse complement strand
TCCGATGTAGGACTAAAGTTTGATGGATTATTTACCATCACAGTGCCGGCTAATACTTCATTAGGAATTTTAATAGGTGGATATATAATTGGATCAACTAGTATAACATTAGTCAATGTTGGATCTTCAAAGTCAACTTGATTAGCACCATCACCCATAGCAAGTACTGCATTAATATAATCCTTACCTCCTTCATCTTTACAACAATTACATAAATTAAGATGTTCGGATAAATTAAATCCATACTCCTCAAATATCTCTGCCGCATTTTTGGCCATCGTCTCAACTGTCCATTTATGTGTTGGTCCTACAACTATTAACCAATCTTCTTGTGGAATATGGCCAGATGCAATTGCAACCTTTACTCTATCATATGCAAAGTGTTGTCCCGGAAATCCAGGATTCTCTTTGTATGATATTGTTGATGTAGATGGTGGTGGTATTATCCATAATACACCACGAGGTGTTTTATATTCTGGTGGAAATATATATACATTTTCTCTACCCCAGATCTCTGCATCATATACTGTTATAGTATTATCATGTACTACTCCTTTTGATGTGCTCATATTCTTTACTCCTTAAGTAATATTATTTCAATTATCCCCATGGTCCTTGTGCGCCTTTGTTATATAAGTTATCTTGGCCGTGCCAGGAATTACCACTACCAGGTCGTAACTTTCCAAATGGTCCTTTAGCTGCATAATCTAAATTATATTCATGATGCCATTCTTCTGTAGTTACCGTTCTTACAAATCCATACTTATAAGAATTTGCAACTAACCATGCATACACACCATCATGATCTGTGGTCTTTGTTTTTTGTTGCTTACCGTTACTATCTATTTTATATCGCTTATAATCTAAATCAATCGCCGTTCCACTTTGATGTCTACTAGTTCCTGGTATTGCAACGTATGGACTAAATTTAGTAGATCTTGCTGTCCATAATGGACTTGATCTATCTTCCATATTAGCTTTTGATGACCATCCTTTATTTATCGCACATGAATATCTACAATTAACTTGTCCGGAAGCCAATTTCTTTCCTGTCTTTGGATGATTAATTTGCCATAAACCTCTAAATGCACTATTAAGCTTCATCCGTATACCTTGCTTCTTTGCTTCTTTAAAGAGTCTTAAGACTAATGGGCATAATTGTTCTAATACCGGACTACCTTGTATAAGTCGTATTCTATCTGTACCAACTACCTTTGCATAATTTGGTTTCTTCCTATCTGTATTAAAATATTCATATACTCCATCTAATAATTCTAATTCTTCTACATTGGATGGCAATGGGTCCATTTCTGGTGGTGGTTCTATATTAGTACTGACACTACTACAAGCAAATGATGGAATTACATTACCATTTGAATCAGTAACGGATGCATTTTCTCCACCTGTCATTGGTTCTGCAATTGCCTCATATGATATACTTGCTAAGTTAATTGCAATTTTCTGACCTGAACACATATATACAGATGCCTTATCTCCGTTTATATCTTCTATAATATAATTATTTTCGCTATTTTGTTGTACCGTCGACTGACCTGCTCGAATTATATTGATTGGTGCTTGAACACCTGCCATTCCTTCTTCGTATGAAGGTTGTACATAATATTGGTCTGGATCATTAGCTACTATTGTCGATCCAAATCTAAAACTTTGTCCATGTCTTCCTTGAATTAATATATCACCTTCATATGGTTGTAAATTATTTAGATTTTCTTTTTCTACAAAGTCTTGGCCTGGTTTAGTGTCTATTGTATTTTGAGTCTTATGATTATTAGAAGTATCTTTATCTAATGGTGGATCTGGATTACCTCTAGGATCTTCTCCCTTTTGTGCACGCTCAAATGCTTCCCCATACCCCAACTCTTCCGGTTTAAGTGATTTTATTCCACCTGGAGTTTTATCTAATGCAGGATCTCCTGATACATTAATTACTGACGAATAATTTTTTTCTGTTAACGTAGATAATTCTAAGTATCCTGTTATTGTTTCTATGCCACCAAATTTACCAGTCGTTTCTGCAAATTCTCCAGTATAACCTCTTTCTGTTAACTCATCTTTATATTCTGTAATCTTATCTAGACGTTCTTGAAATCCTGCATCATCCTTTCTGTTGTCACCGGCATCTAATTGTGCTTTATAATCTAATGCTGACTGTTCCAGTTTTTGGAATTTACTGATCATCTTATCACTTAATTCATCTGTAGTTTCTGGATTCTTTAAATTGTTATCCGCTCCACTTGGACCTTGTGGTTTTTTATTAGCTACATTTGGATTACCAGTTTCTGCATTTGCATATGCTTCTGACTTATCTTTCTTCTCACCGTCCTGTATAGTTTTATTACTTTTAACACCACCAGCCGCTGCTCCTGGGTTTGCATTTAGATGTACATTTCCTTGAATTGGTAATGGTGATAAATAAAACCACTCTAAATCAAATGTGTTTCCTGCAGGTGGTTCTCCGGTTTTAGAATCAGCTGGGTTAGGTCCGGCCTCTGGTCCTGTACTTTGAAAACATACTACATGTTCTCCGACTAATGGTGCATGTACTATACTTAGATCAGCAGGATAAGCTAGAATTGTAGTACCAGCTGTTTTATTACCTGCGCCAGTCATATTACCTTGTAACATGACCTCAATCTCCATTCTAGAATTTCCTAACGCCTTACCAGTACCTTTACCTTCAGGAGTTGTTTCTTGTTTCTTGGGATTATTAGTTTCTTGTTTGAAACAATTTTCTATACTTACTACTTCTCCATAACCCCACGTTAATCCGCTTTGGCTCATTTAGCATCTCCTAAATTAATTTCATCTTGTTCTTTATGAATTGCATCTAACTCTTCTTGGGCTGTTTGTAATAACCTTGCCTTCTCTTCAGTAGACATTCCAAATTCATCACCACTAGATGAGGATGCAGATCCAACTAATCTTTGTACAACAGCTGCTAGTTTAACTAGATGTTCATCATTTTTTACTGATACATCTAGGTATTCTTTAATTAAAGGTACTATTACTGTAGCATCGCCAAGATTTTTTATTAATGGCTGCAACTCTTGAATTAATGTGGTTATCTGTCTATCTTTCTTTTTAGAATTATGATAGATATCCTTCATTAAATCAGAAAATGTAGTACCTTTGAATATTTCAAATTCATCATGCATAGTTTATCCCTTTAAAATAAATATGTACAACTATGATTTATGGGTGCCTATAAAGCCTTTATCTGAATATTTAAGATACATAGTACTATAATGTCGTTTCATTATATTAACTACTTTAGTAATATTTTGTGTTTTCAAGCCTGTTCGTTCTCTTATAAGAATATATAGAGCTTTTTTATTGAAGTTTTCTATATTATCTCTAATTCGAAATAGTTCAAGTAATGTATCTGCTACAATAATATCTCGTTTATTAGTAAATATTTCATTAATATTTCTTGAATAATAGTCAACAAATTGATTGGTAAAGTCTTTAAGTCCTTCTTGGTAATCTGAATATCCTAATTCACTTCCTAAATCTCTACGTTCGTCTATGACTGTTATATCCGCTTTAGCTTTCATTTTAGCATAATTAGCATTATTAGCAATTATCAAATAATTCTTAGCTACTATACTAAAATAAGAAAAAGCTTTACCTTTACCTAAAACATATTTATGTATCTTTTCATTTAAAAATGCAACTGTTTCACATTTAACATCTATATATGGTACATCAAAATAATAAAACTTAAACGTATGAATTATATTTTCAGCTAACTTATCAAATGCATAATGTATATGTTCTCTATATACTTTATTACGTTTCATATAATTAGTTTCACTATTATATGCTACAATTGCTAGATCAGTCCTATATGTAAAATATTGTTTTTTAGTTGGCTTACGCCCACGCTTAGCTTTTTTAGGTAATAACGCTTCTGCTTCAATGCGTTCTTGATCTTCTACTAACCAAATATAAAATTTATCTACTGGTGACTCACCATCTTTATATTCTATTGGCTGTTCTGCTTCTGGGTCTTTTATTAGGTCATTCATTAATTCACTCCACGATTTAGGTCATCCATTACTTCTTTAATAATCTTAAAGGATGTGCCTACTTCGTCTGATGATTCAAATGCTCCTAATCGATCGGCATTTCTTATTTCAGAGTTGGCTTGGTTTACTTTTGATTTTAACTGGTCAAAGAAGTCGTAATATCTTAAATTAGATTGCTCTAATTCATCAATATAATTTGACTGCTCTTCCTGTTTTCTTAATTGATTTATATTAACAAATAATGATATTGTTAGTATAATCGATATTACTATAATTATTGTTATCATGTTTTATCTACTTTAGTTTCTTCTCCACTACCACCAAATAAGTCATCAAACATTTTCATTGCCGCTCCGGCTTCTCCATTTGATGCAATAGATCCTAATTTTTTAAAATTAGGCTTTGATGATTTAGATGGTCGGCTAAAAGACTTAATCGCATCAGTTGTATTTGATTTTGTCTTTGCCCACTTCTCATATTCTATCCTTGCTGCCATACAATCAGCTTGATGCATTACATATCCTAAATTAGTTTTTAATTTAGAATCAGCCGTTCTGGACATGAAATAAGGTTTATTATTTTCATCATATAATCCATCTGTTAATTTAATACCTAACATTTCGTTCCAAGTGATGCTGATACCATAATGCTGCAACAACCAAATAGATAGGTCGTTAACGAGGGTAAATTGGTTGTTAGGATTAACCTTATACATCCTTCCCATATTCTTTCTATGCCATTCAGAATCATTTGGAATATATGTTTCATTTCCTTCTCCAGGAAAGCCCATTTTACCTATATCATGGTTCAATGCAACAAAGATTAATTCTTCCATTGTATATCCATCACAATCAGATCCCATTGATTTCCATAACATATATACTTGTTTAGCACATTTAATAACTCGCAAGACATGATCTACATATCCACCTTCAAATGCATTATGATAATGATCAATACTTGAAGCTGGTTGCATACACATTCTGTCTTCTAGGTCTGTATACATTGCTTTTAATTTATCCTTTCGTTCACCTTCAAAGTTATCATCAATAACTCTTAGTAACTCATTCCAATTGTCTACAATCATTTCTGCTGGTATTTTCATATTTTTTATTTAAATTATTTGATCTACTACACCTAATTCTAATGCCTGTGCCGATGTTAAGTACATATCTGTTCTCATTTGATCTTTCCACCAATCAGCATCTTTCTTTGTTTTAGCAGCTAATAGATCATAAATATCTTGTTCTACTTGTTTAACAAATTCAACAGTTGCTGTAACATCTGTCATCTTACCTGATATCATTGATGATGCTTGATGGAACATAATGGTCGAATTTTTACTTACCATCCTTACACCTGTACCACATGTTAATATAATGGATGCGGCTGAAAAGGCTTTGCCTCTACAGATTGTATTTACTTTAACCTCTAAAGATGTTAAGTAATCAATAATACCCATCATCTCATGAATATCTCCTCCAGGACTATTTATCATCAAATTGATAGGATCACTTAGAGATCCTTTATATTCATTTGATTGGCGAAATTTTAGTGCACGTCTAGCTCTGATCATCAGATCAAATAACGTATGCCCTTCTATTTCATCGTTAAGATAAATTACAGAATCATCCAATTCAATCTGATTGGCTAAAATTTCATTTAGCTCAATATAAGGAGAACTAGGTTCTTGCAAAGGTATTTGCTCTATTGCCTGGTTTGGCTTTGGTTGTTCATCGTACATGCTCATAATACTTTAATATAATAAATCTTTTTCATAATACCAAATTTTCTATAACTTTTTTAACTGGCGTTCTAACTTCCTCATCTTAACACCACCTGCCCTAATATCTTTTTTGAATGTAGCAGATTTCAATTCACCTTTAACAAATACTATTTGTTGTAAGATCTTAGTTTTTAATTCTTGCTTTTCATTTTTAGATAATTTCTTCTTCTCGGCCTTTGCTTCTGATGGTTGTAATGTACCTTTCAATTTAGGTTGTTCTTTACCTTTATGAAATACATTTCCTTCTTTATCAACAAACTCTTTCATGAATTGCCAACCTCTTAATCGACCTGATGATACATATCCTCCTCTTATATCTGGTGGACCGACTGTCTTGTTAACACATTTATAACATAATACAGCTGATGTATCCGGACCGGTTTCGCACCATTGATTGCATCTTGGATGTTTAGCTAATATAGACCATAGATTATAATTAGGATCTTCAATACTATTTCGACATATCATATATGTCTTACCATCTTTTCGTTTTGTCTTAAAATTATGTTTTGTAACTTTTTTCTTTGTAACTTTTTTCTTTGCCATTTTATAAATTTTTGGTTAGTTTTGTCGCGGTTGGATTACGACCTGGAGCTGATGGAATGATAATATCTTTATTTATCCCATCAGTCGAATCCCTTACTATTTTAGATTCATTATATATATCTTCTGGTTTATCTTCCTTATCAGGTTCTATAAACTGGTTCTTGATATCTTTGGGCGTAGCTAAAATTTCTTCATTCTTTTTGATCATTTCTTCTTGATCTAATTCTTCATCTAATACTACAGACACTTCGTTCTCTGGAATGGCTTGTACCACCTTAGTTAGATATCTATTTCTATCTTCAAAATAATCTACCTCTGGTTCTTCTGGTTTCTTTATTTGAGTGAATGCGAAATTAGCTGCTACTACTAAACAAATTGCTAATGGATCAAATACAAATATAATAAGTAATAAGAACCAATTAACTACTTGTCCCATATCCTTACCAGTTGTCTCTGCTAGATATTTTAATGGACCTAACTCTCGTTCATCTTCATTAGATATTTCTAAATCTAATAATCTGGAATCCAATGACATGATAGAATCTTGTACGGTTTCTAACTTTAAATTTAAATCATTTCTATCTACAATTGTATTCTCTAATTCTTTTTGTAATGCTCTCCTAGAAGAACTAGATGTAGTTGTAATAACTGTTTGAGAATTTTCATCCCAATATGAAACTGATGCTGGATTAGATAAAGATATTCTCAACTCAGAGATGGACTTATTTAACTGTTCTTTCTCTATTTTAAGATCGTTTTTAGATTCTTCAAATCTAGTTTGCTTTATTTCTAATACCGCTAATGATTTATCTAGGAACTCTGATTTGGTTGCGGTTTCTTGATATGCGCCAGATAAGAATCCGTATATACCACCCGATGTTATAATCATTAATATAAATACTGCTGTTGATAAATAAAATCTTAAGAACTTATTAATTGTACCCCAGTATTGATATAATAAAGATGCAGTTACTAGTTTTGCAAACTCTAACGATCCAGCCATTATTATAACCTGTGTCGACGCACCGGCAAATAACTTACTCAGTCCAAATACAGAATAGAATGCTGCAGAACCTGATACCGCTAACGCAGATAGTCCTATTAAAAATGGAAAGAGATGCTTTTTCATATTAATTCCTAATATTATCCATTGCGTATTTTAATTTTTGTCTAATTAGACCAAATCTACGTTGTGCTTCTCGTGGATCAATCTTAAGACCTCTTCGTATAGTATCAGATAATACCTGTACTAAATTGTCAGCTTCTTCTAATTGTCGCTTAACAGTTTGGGGGTTTTTAATGTCGCTCATAACTTTTCTCTTCTTTTTGAATGGTTTGACTATGCTTATGCATAATTATTTTTAAATTATTATTTATTATAAATATATATATTATTATTATTATTAATATATTAATATATTATATTTTAACTGACTGAGGCCATAACTGGCCTAATTTTTTGTCTATACAATCTTTTATGATTTAATACTGCTAATTCTTTTGCTTTTGCTTCAACTACAATATCTAAATCTAATCCATATGTCTTAATCTCATCAACAATATAATCTGAATGAGCTTGTTTTCTAATCTTATCATCTTTATATTCTCTTGCTTTACTTTCTGAATAATGACAACACTGCCTAACATCTTCTGGCCAAGTGGTAGCTGCTAACCTAAGGGCCTCTTCTTCTGATAATTCATCTGGATGGAATGTATGATGGTGATAATCAAATGTAATAGGAACTCCTACTCTTTTATGAATATAGTTATATAACATTCGCACTGACCACATACTTGCTTTATCATCATTCTCTAACACTAATCTTGCTTTAAGATTATTTGATAACTTATGCCAATTTGCAATCCACCTATTAGCCGTACCTTCAAAATCACCTCCATATGCGCCTCCGATATGAATATTAATTTTATTTTCAAATGATGGCTTATATCCCATAAGATCAAACATCTCTGAATGTCGTTCTAATCCTATAATAGATCTTTCTGCCACTTCTTGTCTAGGAGAGCCTAATACATGAAATGGACCTGGATGAGTAGTTAATCTCATACCATGTTTTCTAGCATACTCTCCGGCCTCGAATAACCTATCAGTTATTTCCTTTATCTGAGGTAACTGATTAAGTTCGTAATGATCATGCCATGGAAATAATTCAGAACCTATACGAAATAATGTTATATCATGTTCTATATTCCATTGTAGATAATGTAATAGATCAGTTGCATTAAGTAATGCACGTTCACCTATCAATTGATAATTTTTATCTGGATACCACGTTGCTTTTCGTGCTGTCCTAGAAGTAGTAACTCTACCACCAGCTTTTTTAGGTCTATTTGTTAATGTCATATTAACACAAGCATAGCCTAGTCTTACATTTTCATTCATATACTTAATATTTTTTATTATATATAATATAAGAAAAATATATCAATTATCCTAATTATTCTTCAGGAAATTCTAATTGTAATTGTATATCATCTTCAGGTTTGAAGATAATAGCTTCTTGGATTTCTTCGCAGCAGTATAGCCACCCATCCTTCTTTAACAATGTATCAGACCTAGACCATTGTTTCATTATATTGGTATCAAAACTTGGTTTTAATTGGTCCAATCTAATGGCTCGTTTTATGATAAGTTTACTATCATTGAAATCTATATAATTGCCGACTTGTAACATATGTTAATCGTTCTTATAAGGTGGTTTAACCTGGTTGATTATAGGTTGCTTTGATGTTAACATTAACTTAAACATATTGGTGGGCTTTGGCCTATTATATCATAACACCTATAATAACGAAAATTATCAATACCAGGTATCTTTTTTGCAAACTTATTTCTAATAAGAATATGACCATCCATCCATAATTTGGTCACCATCTTTCTTATCCACTTTAAACTAGATGAATTAAGATGAATTGTCTGATTGATAATTAATACAGTAAGCGTGTCATCATTTGATTCCATTGTTTCATATACCGTATCCTGAAATAGGTCGTTGACAATTGCTTTAGATGTTGTAGTATATGGCTCAGGTGTAATAGTGGCCACAGCTGTATCATATCCTAATGTAGATATATCATCTAGAAATTTAATTTTATCTTTAGGTTGTAGATTTAAAAATAAATCAAATCCCTGCTCCTCAATATGTAGATCAGCTATTTCCATGATTATCCTAACAATAAATTTTTAGAATTAGATAACTCCGATACTTCTCTAACAGAAAATAAATTTCTAAATTCTGGTAGAGCTAATCTTTTAATACCTGCAAAGTATGCTTCAGCTTGATCCTGAGTAGGCATCTCTACAACGTTAATATGATTCTTAGATTCATTTGAGTTTTTAGTATACATTCCATATTTTGCCATAACATCCCTTTTATATAAATATTAAATTTTCAAATCTTTCTGGTGTCGTTCTGCATCTATTAATTCAGAAATCTTTTTTATTTTTTGTTGTGTATTACGAGTGCCATGTAATACCGTAGTAATTGTATCTGCAATATCACCAGAGGTGATTACAGCATCTACTCCTTTTGTATAAAGATTGATTACACCTTGTGCGCCTGATGATTTATATATCTCGCGTATTCGTGTATCGTCGATGTACCGTTTATGAAATCCCATTATTTAGGTCTTGGAGTGCCCCAACGTCCCATTCGGTATGCCTTTTCTGCTTGTTCCATAGCCGCACCACAAGTACGCATCATTTGGTTTAGTTCAGAATATGTCATATCATATGCACGGCCTGCAATTTCTAATTTACCTATTACTGGTTTCATTTTTGCAAATTTGAATTCTGTCGGATCAACATGTTCTTTCAATTCAAAATCAATTGTTGAATAATGTTTTCCTAAATGACGAACTTTCTTTTCGTCCATTGCTGCTGATAAATTTACGCTCATATTTTTTATTTATATATTGTTAATGTAAACATTGAATCTGCAATACTATGATCTAGTCTTACATTTCCTCCTAATTGTCCAAACTCATTTAATGCCCAATCTAAAACTTCAATCGGATCATATGCTAAATATCCTTCATCATAAGCTTCAGAAGTATTCAGACTTAATAATGATATCACTATACCTGTATCTGCTAGTTCCATCATTTTGGTTACTGTATTTTTTAGAGCCTCCATGATATCAAAATCTTTTGATGGTTCATATACTACAGATAGACCTCCGATGTTAATAACCCAATCGGCTGCGTAATTACCATCTAATTTAAATAAATTAGTTGCAGTAAATTCTGAACTAGGACTTAATTCTTTTGCAATACCAACTAAAACTTTATTCATATCTATACCATGATATTTAACATCCGATTGATATAAATTTTGTATATGTCTTAAGAAGTCACCTCTACCACAACCAATATCTAAAATTGATTCCTGAGTTGCATCAAAATTAGAAGATACAAAATCATATACAATTTCTTGTTCTGCTAAACTTCTATAACCAACTACTTGAGGATCTGCCTTAAGATAGTTATCATCTAAATCACCTAATGCTTCTTCTGTTATGGGCATATTATCAACATAGCCATCTCTAATAGGTAACGGATCATCTGATACATTATCTTCGGACTGCGCCTCTGTAGATTGAACCTCTCTGGTTTGAATATTTTCTTCTTGAATATCCATTCCTTCTTCCGTAAGGGAAGTTTCAACTGATCCTTCTGTCTCCCATTCCTGGATTGGCGGATCTACCAATTTCTTGTTTTCATCTGTCATAATTATTAACCTTTTTTATTAATTTTCCTTCTAGGACCTCTACGTTTATTAATCCTATTTATTTTACTTTCTATATCACCTAAGTCCATTTTCATCGGATGAGTTCGATTAAAGTTCTGAGCTGTCCTACATGCAATACCTGCATATTCCCAAGCCGTCTCTATACAATTAGTTCCGGGCATATAAAATTCTTCAGCTATAAATATACCATCAGACATAATTTGCACCCCTTCTACTGAATGTACTGGCTTCGCATTAGGATATTGTTTTAAAACTTTATTCTTAAGTCTAGCCCTTCTTATTTCATCTCTCATATTAATATGATCTAGGTCCTTGACATGGAAAATGAAAGTCATTATATTTTTCATATTGCCCTGTCAACATAATACCTTCTCCTTCACCATCGGCTCTTAACTTCATTCCATTTGCATAATTAGCTCTAGTATGTCCATGTTTTTTATGTATATACATATTAGTACCTGAACCTTCTTCTTGCCAAACTTTTGTTATATCCGATACAATGGTCATATTAGATTTAGGTTCATCTACCCCAATCATTATTAATCCAGATCCGTCCTCCGTACGAACATCATAACTTCTTTTAGCCATCTTACCTGCAGGCCTAATATTAGTTACCATTGCAACTCGAATACGAACCTCTCCTGTCCATGATGTAGTTTTAACTACTACCTTATCTTCTATCTGATACTTTACGCTATTCTTTTTAATTTTCTTAACTGCCATCTTTTAATTTTTAATTTTTATTATAATTTGTTTACAAAATAATTCCTTCTGAGAATTATTTTTTGCTTTCGATTACTTTAATAATCTTAGAATTTGATACTGCTTTAACTTCGAAGTCAATTCCCTGTCCTTCAAAGTCTTTTACTACCATTGCTTCCGCATGGGTTACAGATGCTGCATCTACTAAATACATCTCCGTTACTCTTTTTACTCCCTTAGCCGTATCTACCGCTAAGCTTACTTTTGCTGAATAATAACTCATAATCTTTTTTTTTTTGTTTTTAATTATATATTAATATAAGAACTTTATCTCGTAAGTCCTAATCTTTTTTATACTTTGTTTTAGAAATCACCTGGAGCTACTTGCATACATGTTAATCCAATCTCTCTCCACATCTTAACTACTTTGTCGCGATCATCAAATACTGCTACAACCTCATGTTCAGATTTGTTTTCATCATTAACCCATAAGTCATTGAACCAACCTAATTTTAATTTATCATCAGGCATCCATTTCCATTTGTTACCTGTCGGTCGCATTTTTAATATATCATATGGAACATCAAATTGCTTCAACCAATCTTTGGTTACTTCTTTAGTTGCTTTACTTCTACCTGATAGAATTGCAATCTTATAACCAAATGCCTTTAAGGCTTGGGCCATCATGATTACTGGTTCATTAGGTTCATCTAGTTTAATGTTTTTTGGATCAAAGAATGCATCCCAATCCATTTTACCATTTTCTTTAGTACATACATTTCTTCTAACTTCTATATTAGCTAATGTACCATCTAGATCAAATATAATCCATTTATTCTCTAACATATTATATAGACTCGTTATACATTGCATTATCTAATTCCGCAGAACATTCTACTTCTGGTGTTCTGGTTGCATAATATATGAATTGAGCTCTTCCATATTTAATTGCATCCTTAGGCCATTCCATTCTACCAATAATACCTTTCTTTAAGCCTCTACGAAGCATATCAGCATATTTTTTATTTGATGAACTTGAACCGTTTCTGTCATAACCAAATGCTGCTTTTTGGATTTCGTTTTCGGTCATTGGACCTATTCTTTTTAAGGCATCTACCATTTCATGTACTGAATTTCTTTCTTTTACTATCATTTTTTAATTTTTAATTTTGGTTCTATTTATGGCTAGAACCTTACCTTTTTATTATATATAAAGATAAGGAATATATTTCAATTAACCTAATCTTTTTCAAGCTTTTTAACTCTTTTTATTTGCTTTATTCTCTATATGTCGTTCAACTTGTTCACACATATCCTTAAAGTCCATTTCAGCGGTACTACCTTTAGTAGCTTTACCCGTTACTAATTCACCATTCCTATAAACGGTAATCAAATCACCATTTAACTCTACCTTAAACTCCTTAATTGTTTTAACCATCTTTTATATCTAATTTAAATTATTAATTATATATAAAGATAAGGTTTTTTTCTCGTACTACCAAATCTTTTTCATGCTTTTTTTAATAAAGTTATTAAGAAAAAGTTTACAAAAAGAAAGACGCCGAAGCGCCTTTCTAATATATAACAAATTAAACTAATTATTTTTTAGTAAAAAATGACATCACAATTACTAATACTACTAATCCTACAAACCCACCTTCACCAATTGAAGTTACGAGTGCTGATAAGTTAGCAATTACATCCATTCCAAATACTGACGTGCCTGTTAAAACCGTCCATAAGATTGTTAAAGGTAAAACTGCCATCATTACTGATAATAGTCCACCGAAAAATCCGTTTACATACTTAATTACTGAATCCATAATTTATCCTCTTTTTTATTTATTGTTGTTCTTGGCATTATTGCCTAATTAGAGAGCTCGTTTACTATTACTTAATTAAAACTTAAACCCAAACCCTAATGTAAGGTTTGTAGTCTTAGTCTCTGTATTATAAACGATTTTTGGGTCAATGTAAATATTACTTCTTAAAGTAAATAATTTACCTGCTCCAATTGACATTCCTTCCGTAGAAAGACCATCGGTTGCTAAATAAGCAAAATATCCTTTTACAAAATATCTTGCATGGAAATCTATTTCCATATCTGCTGTTGAATCTGCTTGGCTTACTGAAGCACCTACCATTAGGTTTTCCATTACTCCATATCCAATTGTTGGAGATACTGACCACTCAGTCCAAGCTGTATTTGCTACATCACCTGTTCCTACGTACCAGTCTCCTGTTGTCTGTGCATTCATCCCAACTATCGTTGAAACTGCTAATGCTAATGTTAAAATCAATTTTTTCATAAAATTTCTCCTTTGTTTTATTGTGGCAATATTGCCAATTTTTATGTAAGGAGCTCTCTAATTTATGTACGCCATACTGTAGCGTAAATTCTCCTAAATCATAATACTATGTATAATATATAAAATATTATTCGATAGTCCTAATCTTTAGTCATCTTTTTTTACTTTAGTTGATGCATCGCCTTTTGCATCCTTTTTGTAATCTAAATAAGCTCTTAAAACTTCATTAGGTGTAATTTCCAATGCCGAAGCCAAATTCATTATCACCTGTGAAACCACTTTCCTTTTTTGGAAAGATCCTTTTGCGCGTTTCCCTAAACTAGTTAATACCATAGTTAGTCGTGCATTATCTGTAACTGTACCTTTATTGACTACTTTTGCCGCAGCCTCGGTTTTTATATTTTCTAGTTCTTCTTGAACTAATTGTTTTATGTAAGATCGTTTCATATTATGTATCCTATTGCTTTGGAATTGGAATAGATCTTCTTCCACCTTTCAATCGCTTACCTTCCAATTGATTAGCCGTATCTAGTTCCGCTCCAATTAATTTATATAATATACCTGCATCACTTATTAAATCTTGTAATTGTTTATATGCCTCATAAGAAGCATCACCACCCTTAGCCGCATCCTTTGCAGTCGCTAATGCTCCTGATAATCTATCCACAATTTGATTTCTGATAGAAGATCTATTTAAAGATGCAAACCCAGTTACCTTTACCATTGGATCATTCGGGTCCATATCTTTAGGATCGGCCAAGTTACCAAATTTATACGATTCTTCATTAAGTGCATTAACCACTTCTTCTCGTATAATTTGTTTTAATCTATATTTTAAATCTTTACCTTTCATATCTTAATTCCAAAATATTAATTTAGCAATGACGCCTATCATCGCTACCCATACGGACCATAGGGCGCCATTTGCTTTTTTTCTAAAATCAGTATTACGATTAACTCTAGATATAGTTCCATCATCTGGATCTAGTAATCTTATCTTTATTTCTCTTACGTCTGATTTGATTGATATCAACTCGTCATGTAATTGTTCGTTTGTTAATCGTGCCATTATATTTATGATCTTTTAGATTCTAATACTGATTGCTTTCTGTAATCGGTTACTAATTTTTTAATTTCTCCGATAGATTTTCTTGCTCTTGTTGCAGCCGCCTTATTTGACTTTTCTGCAAATTTCCTATGATTCTCTTGGAACTCTTCCCAAAGGGTGTTCAATGTATCATATAACTGTTCTGTACTCATAACGTTCTCCTATTCTTTATTAATTTAAAATAAATATGCTAGCGGCCTAAAAATCACTCGTAGTCCGGACCTATTTCATCTACTGTATAATCTATAAATCTTTCTACTGGCTTTCCTTCATGTCTGATCGCTTGTGCTTCTTCAAGCCCGATTTGCATTAAATGTCCATGCTTTTTCTCTCCATGATACTTACCTATCATAGCTCCTTCTTTAGGATGTATATGGTAATCACCAATAAACTCTCTACCATTCTCCGTAGCATATTCACCACCACTAGTATATAATCGCTCTTGCAAGCCTACATCATCATATCCCATATCCATATCTAAGTCATAATCACTTTCATCTTCCTCCATAGAATCAGAATGCTCATTTTCTGGTACTGCATGTATAACTTCAAATGATCGTTTAAATGCTGCTTTAAGTGGTTCTTCTTCAAATATATCATCTGATTGGAATATTAAATTACCATCTAGATATACTTCTCCTACATCAGTATCTTCATCGATTACTAATTCTAAATCTCTGCCGGTGTATCTAGCATCGCTTGTTTTGTCTTGAAATTCAAATCCCATAATTACCTTTTATATCTAATATGTTTATCTGTAACAATATACTCTTCGTACAACTCTTCGTGATCATCAACAACATCATCTAACTCATCTTGAACATAGTCGGTATAATGTTCTTGGAAGTCTTTACTAAACATTCCTGGATATTCTTGTTTAAGTCTATTTTGGTAATCCTCTTCAAATTGTTCTAAATACTCTGCTTCTAATTCATTACGCAATGAATCTAATTCAGCTTCAATTTGACCTTCAATTTGTTTATCCAATGCTCCAGTAGATCCAAACATTTGTGGATCATTTTCATCATCTGCTAATATACCAGCAACTTGTGATGTAGATAATATTTGTATATCAAACTCTTCCATAAATCGTTCTTGTAATTTACGTGTAGTTGCATAACGTAATTGAGTTTCATATATGATATGGCCATCTAATAATACCTTTTCAGTTTCTCCTCTAGCACGCCCTAATGAACTTATAGATGCTCTATTAGATGCTCTATTAATTTGAAAATCTAAAACGCGTCCTAAGTATGTTGTATTATGATCATCTACATCTGTTATAAGAATATAACCAGAACTATTTGGAGGCAAGTCTACAGATGCTGGCTCTAATGATTGCTGAATTGCTCTTAATTCTTCTGCACGATTTCCTGTAAGAGCTGGTTGTGTTCCTACTGTTACAAATGGACGAGATGGATTCGTTCTACTTCCACGCCCCTTGAACCCATTAAATACGTTACCTAATCCTAATAAACCCATATCTACTCTTCCTTCTATTAATTTAATATAAATATGGAGGAGTTAGAGTTTAACTATTGGAATATGATGATAGTTTAGAAGAAATCCAACTTGCTAAACGCTTGAATATACTACGTTTATTGGATATACTATCCGTAACCATAGGTTTTGGTTGGATAGTGACGACACTTTCAAGTTTTTGTAACTTGTTTTCAATTTCTGTTATCTGATCTACCGTAACATTAGATTTTCTTGGTGGTGGCATTGTAGATTTAGGTTTTCTAGGAGACATTTTCCTAGCAACAAACTTAGATCGATCGGGTACATCCTGTTCTTGTACTATTCGTTTAACGTTTACTACAAGACGGTCAAATTCACTAGTATCTATATCAGTGACTTCATAATCTAAATCTAAATGAGTTAATATATCACCAATTTCAATGTTTTGTTTATCTTGATAATTAACAGACTTGATTATTCCGCTATCATCTACCTGAACCTGGGCGAATTGTAAGTCTTTATTAAGACTAAATTCTGTTTCTGATATTTTTTTAAAGTTTCCTAGTATTGCTTTCATTTTTTATAACCTTTTCATATGCATATGACCATTTATCACGAACATCTTTGTACCGATGCTTCTCTTGATGGTTCATTTTTTTTATTTGAGCATCAAATTTCTTTTTTAATCCCTTTTGCTCAATGGATTCGGTAATCTCGTACCAAAAATCTTCATAGTGTCCCATAGTATAACTTATTTTCCTTGACCTCGATATTTCTTTTTATAGAATTTCGACTGTTTACAATTAGATGTCTTGCTTTTAGCATGGACACCTGGTCGCTTTTTATGCTTTGCCGATGTATGAGTATATCCTGTAGCCTTTTTTGCCATTATAATACTCTTTAATCAAATTTAGATGCTGCCCCGGCCGGTCTATCCTCGCCATCTACATCACCATCCTTAATAATCTGAACACCCATCTCCTTAAGCTTCAATCCAATCTCTCTAGCTGTCTGAGGACCCGATGCTGCTAACACTGCAGACACCCATTGACTCAAATCATCTTGCATATCATCAGTAGATGACCACTTAACATCTATGTTTGATACTAAGTCTATTGTAGAATAATCTACTTTTGATCTTGTTATAGGTCTTTCAGATAGGTTAGGCTCAGCTTTTATAGCATGTTCATGAGTTTGTCCTTCTAATACCTTAAGTTTTTTAGTTGGAATGTCTCTAAATACCTTACCAGTACCAAAGTCTACATCAACATAATTAACTTCTCCAGATTCATTTAAAGAATGGGCAACAACTTTACCTTTCTTCCCTGATTTAACTTCTTGTACATGCTTAGGACAGTCATGTACTACATCACCTGTACCAAATTCTGGTTTGAATGCATCATTTTCTGATAACACTGATTTAATTTCTTTTTGTATCCACTTTTTTATATTCATGTCTTCTACTTTTTTAATATCTATTAATGCCTTTACCTGTTTCAAATGCTCTTAACATTTCTTTAATATATCCTGCAGTTTCTTTTGATGCATCAAGATTATAAGATCCATAACCTTGGGCCTTTTCTCTTTCTGCAGCATTATCTTGCCTAATATATTCACCATATGATCTCAATGCTCTAGACATTGTTGATGTAACATCTTTCATCGCAACTTCATTACCATTAACAGTGGTTGTCAATTCATCATACCTACCTACCTTAATTACTGCCATTCCTTCTTCGACAGCTTTATTTGCAAGCTTAACTATCTTAGCAACCATAGAATCTACATTATCTCTTGTTCCTACTCTTGCATTTAGAATATCTTTATATCTTTTAAGGTTACCGGCTTTCCATGCTCTCGCATCTTTGAATTTATCTTTACCTAATTTCAGGTCA
>TARA_R110001599_G_scaffold149602_5_pt1 | contig 18627 bp, 18 predicted proteins | sample TARA_R110001599 | Tara Oceans TARA_R110001599 (sample SAMEA4398360) | marine metagenome | biome: Polar Biome; feature: [MES] marine water layer (ENVO:01000295) within the mesopelagic zone...; material: water (ENVO:00002006), including particulate matter (ENVO:01000060) such... | reverse complement strand
ATGGCGGCTCGCTCGCGTACTTGCTGAGTGAGGTGAGCTGCGGGCTGTCAGGTCCATCACCTCCAATGCCGTGCTTGCGCTGCCTGCACAAAGCAGGGTTGCAGAATGATTTGATGGGGTCATCCTTGCACTTGTAGCGGTATTCTTTTTTCTCGAGCTGCTTCTGAATGAGCAAGATTTCCTGCAAAGCAAGGGGCGGATTAAAATACTTTTGATTGTACTCCATCAGCTTGTCTTCCCATCCGGTAGGAAAAGCTTTCTTGAGGTAGATGCCGACAGAGAACATGCCGTTGTTCCGTGAGCCTTCAGGAAAGCCCTGCGAGCAGAGAGCCTGCAGGCATGGCGGCCCATCCTTGACAGGTGTATCGGGTTTCTCAGGAGGCTTTGGCGTGACCAAAGCGTCTTGGACGTTGGCCTCGTAGATAGCAAAAAACTCATCAAGCGTCGCGCTGTTGCCGTCTTCCTTAAGCGCGTAGCGCAAGGTCTTCTCGCCGCCAAAGTAAGGCAAGTTGAGATAGTTGCCGGTGTCACCACGCTCGACTAGGATTTCAGATTGCTTTGGGAATATCTCACGCCCCGCCTCACCGAGCAGGCCACCGCATGCAGTCAGATACTTTTGCATATCACCGGCAGGCACTGGCGTCTTCGTAAAACAATAGACATGCGCGCCACCTGACTTGCTGCGGAAGGTAACAAGCGGCAGGCCAAGCTTCTTAATCTTTTCGATCAGCGCCTGCAGGTCTAGCGGGTACTGGTCGATATCTATCGCGCCCCACGTACAGCTATTGTCGGCGCGTATTGGAATGATTCCGAGTGACGGGTCTATGCCGTCAAAGTGGCGTTGCCACAAATCCTTGGTCGGCGGTTTACGTACCACGAGCGCCTGACCAGTGCTCTTGCCTTTTGCATTCGGCTCGCCTGAAACACGATAAGTACCGTAGGCGCAGTCTAGGCCCTCGAAGATGGCCATAAATTTTTCTAGCTTTTCCATTCTTCTTTCTCGGGTAAAGGCCGGAGGGTTGCCCCTCCGGCAAAAGACTTAAAAGTGGCTGTGTGACTCCCCGCCTGTTGCGTCAGGCTTATTTTCATCCTGATGCTTAGCTTTTACGTCTCCCGAGCTAATACTTTCGGCAAAAGTCTTTGCCTGTGTATACGCATTGGCGTCTTGAACGTCACCAATTCGCTCGCAATTCCAACCATGCCACTTGCCCTTCGCATTCTCTTGGCTGACGACGGTGAGTCGATAGACTTGAGAGTACATAGGAGGCGTGAACAGGCCGTTTTTGCCCTGCATCTTTACTGACATCATCATGCTATTCCACTTGCGGCTCATCTTAAGCTGCGTGGACTTCATGACGATGAGAGCAGGACTTGCTACACCATTTCCGTCAAGTACTTGCACGTAATGATTTGCAGTATTTTCGATATAACTACCGTTATCGAGATAGTCACGGTTGTCGCCCGGCTCCCTGTGCGTGCGGCTCAAGATGTCGCTCGTTGCAGGATAGATGTTTAGAGGACCGCCACTTCCTGATCCACGCGGTGCCCACTCAATGTACTGTCGTACATAGCTGCAGGGTATTACTTCGACACCCTTCTTGCCGTCAAACAGTTCGCCTGTAACCGAGTTGTAAAGCATGCCGGGGCTTGCTCCATCAACCTCACCAATCTCTGGACTCATATTAGTCAGGATTCTCAAGAACGGTAATGCAAAGTCGTCCTGATTCATTTCTTCAAAACCGCTTTGTGCGTCACCTTCAAAGTTCATTGCGACCGCCACTGCGGTGTTTCCTGCTACTGCTACTTCTGCTGATTTAGCCATTTTTCGTTTTCCTTTTGTCTTTAAGATTTAATGATTGCTTTTTGGCCTGCGTAAGCGCCAAACAGATCGCTCGGGAAATCGTTACCCCGCTCGGTCTGCTCTCGAACAAATGCCTTCAAGGTCATCGGTTCTATCTTCTCAGCTTGCTCGGCCGGATAGCCTTGCTCACCAAGTAGATTCAGTAGACGGCTGCAAAGCTCGTCTTCGCCTCGCCCAAATCGGATCGAGACAGTGTTCTTAATGATGTCGTCCATCCCATGATCGCGCAGCCACTGGAACGCCTCGGCCTTGCGAGCAGCAGAGATACTGGCTGAGTAAAATGCCTTCAGCTCAATTCTACTACCGTCTTCCATAATGAAACCCTGCATGCCAACTTGGGCTAAGGCTTCTGGGATGGACTGCTCAGTTAATTTACGAAGTTGGTCCTTTCTCTCTTTCATGACCACTTCAAGGTCGTCGACCTCTTTCTCTAATTCTTTAGCTCTTTTTGCTAATCCTGCGATACCTTCGATATCGTCGTCCTGCAGCTTCAGCGCGTCTGCATCTTTTTCAAAATCAATCATCGTCGTTATCTCTCCTGTGTGGAAATAAGTCGATCTGGATAGGTAAGTAGCGACGTTCCTGCTTGTCCCACTTGAGTGCCTTGTATCGTCCAGAGTTCTTAGCGGCAGCAACTGCCGCTAAAATACTAATGGCGGTGGGGTCACCAATAAACAAGAGGTAGTCGTCGTCGCAGAAATCTTCTAGCGCCCGCTTGACTCTTTGAACAGTCGGACCGGACGAGAAAATAACCTGCGCTTGGTTTGGCGGCAGCACAATTTCGATGTCACCGAAATCTGCTGCAGGAATAATATTATGTTTCTGGGTCTCAGAAACTACAAAAACTTTTGCCACTTTTCATTCTCCTTTCTGGTTGTTTCGCAAATGCGAGTCGCTATGATACACTGCGTGTGCCTATCGGTGTCAACCGAAAAGCAAACCTAGAAAGGAGAATACCTGTGGAAAACTTGTGGATTGATCGCTATCGGTTTAAAAATCAACCGTTTGAGCATCAAAAAAAATATCTGGAACAGTTCTGGAAAAGACCTGTAGCAGCGCTTTTTGCTGACATGGGTACTGGTAAATCATTCATGGTCATCAACAATTTGGCTATGCTTTACGACGTGGGCAAAATAAATTCGGCACTTATTATAGCGCCGAAGGGTGTCTATCGTAACTGGGTGGATGAAGAACTGCCCAAGCATTTACCTGATCATGTGGTCCATCGCACAGCCCTGTGGACACCTAATCCGCGCAAAGCAGAAAGGGAAGAGCTTGAAAACTTGTGGGAAGTCACAGAGGATTTAAAGATACTTGTGATGAACGTGGAGGCCCTGTCTACGACAAAAGGCTTTGAATATGCCAAGCGTTTTGCAATGTATACCAAGTGTTTTATGTCCATCGACGAGAGCACTACGATCAAAACGCCGACGGCTAAGCGTGCAAAGAACGTCCTGAAGGTGGGCGAGCAGGCCATCTATAGACGGATCATGACAGGCTCGCCTGTGACGCGCAGCCCGATGGACCTGTATCAGCAGTGTGCCTTCTTGTCAGAGGAATGCCTTGACGCGCCGAGCTTCTATTCTTTTCGAGCACGCTACGCGATTCTCGTCGAGAAGCATATGGGCAGCCACAGCTTTAAGAAGATAGTGGGCTATCGCAAGCTTGACGAGCTGAAAGAAAAGCTTGATAGATTTGCCTATCGCATCACCAAAGAAGAGTGTTTAGATTTACCTCCGAAAGTATTTATCAAGCGCGAAGTGGAGCTGACAAAAGAGCAGCGCAAGGCCTACAACGAAATGTCCACGCTTGCCTTGGCCCTCTTTGACCAAGGCATGACGACGACAGTCAACGCCCTGACTCAGTTGATGAGGCTGCATCAGATCACCTGCGGACACAGCAAGCTCGACGATGGGACAGAGATTAACATCCCAACGAACAGAGTCGCCGAGATGATGTCCGTGATCGAAGAAACGTCTGACAAGGTTATCATTTGGGCGAACTACCGCCATGATATCGAAGCCATCAAGCTTGCCCTATCAAAAGAATACGGCATGAATGCCGTCGGCACTTACTACGGTGACACCGATGACGAGGAGCGCAGGCGCGTGGTCCGGGAATTCCAAGACCCCGACAGCGAGCTTAGGTTCTTTGTCGGCAACCCAAGGACCGGCGGATACGGACTTACGCTCACAGCAGCGAGCACAGTTGTGTACTTTAGTAACAACTTTGACCTCGAGGTACGTTTGCAAAGCGAGGACCGCGCGCATCGAATCGGTCAGACTAAGTCGGTTACCTACGTGGACTTGATGGTGCCGGGCACGGTTGACGAGAAAATAGTCAAAGCCCTGCGTTCCAAAATTGACATAGCCAACGAAGTGCTTGGCGAGGAGCTAAAAGATTGGTTGATTTAATCCCGCTGCGAAAGAAATTTAAGTATATCTCACTGCAACGCCAAGACCTGCCCGAGGGCCGCAGGTACATCTACGGCGAGCAGAAGCTGCCAAGCGTGACGACTATTCTGTCCGCCACTAAAGCAGATAAAGGGGGCCTTGATGCGTGGGTCGCGCGCGTAGGTGAAGTGGAAGCGGACCGTATTAAGAACGAAGCGGCATTGGTCGGCACGTATCTGCACGAGGTCATAGAACGAATGGTCGCGTATCGAGACCTGCCCCGTCCGACGAACTGGGAGATGTGCAAGGGCTATGAGCTTGGCTATAAGATCATCAACACCTATTTTCAGAACGTCAATGAAATCTGGGGCAGTGAGGTGTCGCTGTTTTATCCTGAAAAGTACGCGGGGACGACTGACCTTGTCGGCGTCTACCGAGACAAGCCTGCCATCATTGACTTTAAGCAAAGCAACAAACCAAAGAAGCGCCAGTGGATCGAGGATTACTTCTGCCAGTTGGCGGCGTACGCTTTAGCGCACGATGAAATGCATGGCACTAAGATAGACAATGCGGTTGTGTTGATGGCGGTTCGATCAGACGGCAGCACTGCGGAGTTCTCCACCGCAGGCCGCGAGTTTCAGGGGTATAAGGACATGTGGATGCGCCGAGTTGACGAGTTCCACGAGTCCTTAGCCAAAGGGGAATAGTTGATCTAGCATTTCCCTGCTGCCCACGTCCGTTGGTCCTTGGGCCACGGCAGGTGCAGCGGGAGCCGGTTGCTCTGAACCAAGGCCCGGCACGCCACGTGTCTGTGGTGCGCTAGGCATGACTCGAGCCTGAGGTGGTGCGGCAGGCTCTTCGATTGGGACTTCCGTCGAGGGAGTAGAGCCAAAACCAGTGCTGCCACCAAGGATTAAGTTGTTAAGCCCGCCTCTTCCTCTTTGTCCCGCCACACCCTCTACCGCTTGCATTACCCTAGCTGCGCCGTAAGATCGAACAGCTCCGTTGACAAGGAACCACTCGGCCGCTGCGTTTCCGACATTGGTGTTTCCCATTCCTCTGAAAATCCTGCCAAGCAAACTACCTATTGCCGCGCCGCTGTTAGAGGTGTTTTTCTCTGTTCGTACCACCCGAGCCGTCGTGTCAGCAAGATTATTCATCAACACCATTTCGTCCGGCGTGAAAAGGGTGGTCAGCAGCATTGGGTTTCTTTGGCGTGCATTTCTCCACTCTTTAGAGAATGCGTTAGATGCCCTACCTGTGGCATTAGAGACAATGCCGTCAGATATTTGCATAAACGCCTCTTGACGGAGCATGTTCCACTCTACTTCAGGAAGCTGCTCTTTCAAAGTTCTAAGCGTGCGAATAGTTTCAGGACGACTAATCAGGCCGCTAAAAGAAGAACCTAGTATAGCTTTAGCTGCCGCTTCAGGGGCTACGCCTAACACTACTGGCCCATCCATTACATCCTGTTTAGTGAGCTTATTTAGAATGCCGCCCTTACTATCCCAAGTGTTCTTGTACTGGCGATAATTCTTTATTGCCGTGGACCACAGGCCCACGGCTTCATTGTTGCCGTAGAACAGGTTGTGCTCTGCCATATCGTAGAGCTTTTGGTCGAGCATCTGGACTGCTTTTGACGCTGCGGCACCTTCAGAACCTACATTCCGAGCTTGGTTGCTCAGTTGGGTCCTAATCGCCTGTATCTCGTCAAGCGATACACCTAAATTAAGCGCCTCGTCTAGCTCGTCAATTATAGCCAACGTGTCAGGGGCAGACCGGCGGTTGAAATCTTTACTTAAGTTTTCTAATATCTCTTCGCCAAAACTTGCCGCTGTTAGCGGATCAAGGTAAGCCGCTCCGGCACTACGCGCTTCTTGGTATTTGAAATCCGCGTTGTCTTTAGCCGCTTTACGCAGGTTAACCAAGGCTTCTTGTGCCGCTTGGCCTCCTTCAGTGCGGGCAACATTAGGGCCGCCACGAGCAATGATTCTCTGCGTCTCTTCAATGTTTGACTTAATCGCCGCCTGTTGAGCATCAAACTGCGCTCGGATTATCTCTTTGGCCTTTTCACCATAAACGCCCTTGGCCGCTAAGTCTTCAAATAGCTGCTGCTCAGCGTCACCCGTAATCTGGCCCGTGGTCAATGGGACAGGAACAGGCAATCCCTGCGCGGTCATCTTGGCCAACGCCTCTTCTGGGATAGCCCCTTCGCGCAATGCTCTTTCGAGGTCCGCGTAAACAGACACCTGCACTTCGTCAGGGTCAATTCCTACGCTCTTGAGATATGCAATGGCCTCAGGCTGAAGCTTGGCGTTTTTATCCACCACGGTAGCGGGGGACTTGCGGAACATGTCGCCTATTTTCCCGCCTAGACCTATGAGCAACCGTCCCAGTCCGTAGAATGCGGCGCCGTACCCAGTGCCTTCAACTATTGGGCGTAGGGAAACATCGTCTCCTGCTGAAAGCGCCGAGGCTACTTCTGTTCCGGCGGCCTCTACTCCTGCAGCAGCTATAACCGGAGCACCCATTAAATTAGGAACCCCTAGTGCTGTAATTCCTGCCTCAACCACAGGCAACGCCGCAGTGGCTCCCGCTAACTGAGTTGCGGTGGGTATATCTAGGCCTCTGGGGTTGGGGTAGAAGTTTTTATACCCAAGCATTTCGCCTTTGTCGTTTTTGACGGGGACATTAGCGATTACATTGCCGAACTCATCTTTTGATGTAGTGGCGTTTGGAATAATGTCCACTATGCCTTCAGCAAGTCGGTCAGGATCAAGAGTGGTTCCGACAAGGGTCATGAGACGGGCGGCTTTTTCAGGAGGTAGGTTAAGCGTATTTACGCCTATGCCTTGACCTAAAATAGGCAGGTTTGGGTAGCTAACTTTAGCTCCTCGAGTCCAGTCATAAATATCTCGGCCGACTTCGGTGACTACTCCAACGGCCTTACCGGCGTTGTCGACTATTCTTTCTGTAAGACCCGGCGGTCGGTCGTTAGTAACGATTTCCAGACCACGCATCGACATGCCGTCCCAGTCACCGGCGGCATACGCTTGTTGGTCAACATCCGACAAAGACGACATGTCAAAATCGAAACCAGTACCTTCGGTGCTGTTTGGCTCAGCCATTTTTAACCGTCTCCTGCTTCTTTACGCCTTCTTGCTAAGGCTTCTTCAGCGGTCTCATTTTCTGAAACCGTGGAGGTAAACGACGGGAGGGCGGGAACCTGAAACTTACGTTTTACCTTGTTAGACGCATCAAAGAAGGCATCTAGCTCGCCTAAGTCAACTCGGTTGTTATATTCGTTAATAACATTAACTTCACGTTGACGCCTTAATTCGGTAATACGTCTTAACGCGCTTTGATCAAGCGCTCTTGTGCCTGTTAGAACCTGCCTCAAGAATTCTCTTTCTGCAGGAGTATCCAAGCCTCTGGCTCCAATGCCTAAACTGCTTATTGCAGTAAACACGTCCGATCCTAGCAACGCATCTAAGTATTGATCCGTTGACGCCCTTCTTTGAGCCTCAGAATCCCCTAAGAACTGGGCCTTAACCCTATCAAAGTTAGTCGCTATTTCAGAGCCAATTCCAAGGTTTACATCACCGCTGTCAATAACCCTAAGGGCTTCGTCTAGCTTTGCAATGTTGTTAGTTGCGGCACCTGCGTTTTGGACTAACTCCCCGTCACCTTGGGCACTGAGTTTTGCCACGTTTTCGGCATACGTTTCGCCGGAGGTCACCGTCACGTTGTCGGGTACTCTGGGCCGTGAGCCAAGGGTCTTTAGCTCTCCCGTCAGAGCATTACGCTGCCACGTATAGACGGGGTCAAGTTCTGCAGCCGCAACCTCTGCAGGGGTCAGCGTATCAAACCGCTCACCTTGAGCCTTTAGTGCAGCGGCTCGTTCAGCCTGAGAAGCCTGCAGGGCCGCTAATCTTATGCCCTGCTTCTCTTGGTCCATTGCTGCTGCACGTGCGCCGATACGGCCGGGTAATTCTCGCGTAGCGCCTGCCAGTCTTGCCGCAGCAGAACCACGAAGGGGTTGCCCGTCAGGACCGACATTACCGGCATAGCCGAGCGCCGCCTGACCAATGTCAAACAGCATTTGAGCCTGCGTGTTGCTTGGGTCAGAGCCTAATAGCTCTTGGTACATAGGTAAATTGCGTTCCATTCCCTCTTGGATCGTGGGCACGGAAGAACCTCCCATACGCCTAAGGGCTTCGGCAATTATCTCGGGCGAGTAAGTTCCAGAAGGGGTAACGCCCGCCGCGTCGCTACCGTCTTGAAAATGTTGGACCATGCCTCCGTCAGCCATGAACATCGGCGCATTTGTGGGGGCAAACAATGCCCCCACCCCCGAATCGGGAGGCGGCATGCCTTGAGGCATGCCTTGAGGCATGAACATAGGCCGTTGGTCCACGGGCGTCCCTACAGGCATAGGCATAGGCATTCTGTCATCCATTGGAGGCATAGGCATAGGCATTCTGTCATCCATTGGAGGCCTAGGGTCATACCCGATATCAGTAGGGGGCAGTTGAGGCAGGTCATCAATAGGTGTCCCTATGCCCCCAGTGCGCGGATCATAAGGAGGCATAGGCCGACGCTCTTCCATAATACGGCGCTGCTGCTCTTCCATCATACGGCGCTGCTGCTCCTCTGCCTCCATCCTACGGCGCTGCTGCTCTTCCATCCTACGGCGCTGCTCTTCCTGCATTCTTCGCATTATAGCGCCGTCATTAATTCCATTAACAGGGGCCTCGGTTGGTGCAAGAGAACCAATTCCTCCTGTTGCAGGGCCTGCCACTGGTGGCGCAACCTGTTGGCCTTGCTGCAGCAAAAGGTCACGTATCGCAGCGTCATCAGGGGAAATAGGCATCTGCTCAGGGATACCTTGGGCAGGGATACCTCGTGCGGCTCGGTATTGTGCATCTGCTTGGGCTTGCGCGTCGATCATAGCTTGCTGATATTCGGGCGTCTGTGCGGCTCGGGCTTCCGCAGCCGCTTGAGCTTCTCTCCCCATGAGGCCTTGCAGAATCTGTGCGTCTGCTCGGGCTTGCGCGTCTGCTTGCTCCTGAGACAAAGTAGAACCGCCGTCGGCGTAGCCCACAGGACCACCTGCAGCTAATTGTTGTGGTGGCATTCCCTGAGGAGGCATCATAGGTGGCATTCCTTGTGGAGGCATTCCCTGCGGGGGCATCATAGCGGGCATTCCCTGAGGAGGCATCATAGGCTCAGCTTGTTGGCCAAGAATAGGCTGTAATAACGCAAGAACACCCTCAGGCGTTTCTTCAGCTTCGCGGAAACCGACCAGATCCGATAATTCCTCGCGTCTAGCGTCTATAGAACGCATGTCGCCGCGTAGGTTATTCATCAAAATCTCAGGAGAGTCCGGTGAGCGCTCCATAGTGCGGGCCATATCGGCCTCGTCGCCCTCTTTCATTCCTTCCATTTCTTCGGCAGACAATTCTTCAAGGAGGCCTTCTAGGTCGTCCATAAACCCTGACATTATGCCAACATTTTCGACCTGATCCTCGTCAACCATTTGAATACTATTTTTCATGTCACCCACCTTAGAATAATCCTGCTCTTGATGCACCGGCTGCCGTTGACACTGCGCCCACCCCAAGTCCAACTGCGGTTTGCAGAGGTCCTGCGCTAGGGCTTGTTTCAGAGGTCAAAGCCATTTGCGTAGTTGGGGCGCCACGGAAGATGTCAGAAACAAAGCCCAACTGCTGATAAGGAGCCATTGTTTCTTGCATTTCTGTCGCGCGCATAGCGTCTAGTTGAGCCTGTGCATTTTGCTGTTCAATCGCACCAAGATCACTAAGCATGCTTACGTCTGCAGCACCCAGTTGTTGAGTTGCCTGTCCAAGCGCACCCATTTGACCGCCTAACGAGCCTATTTGACCACCTAACGAGCCTAAAGTGCTTGCTTTCTGGAGGTCTACACCCGCTTGTTGAGCAGCTAGGGAACCGATACCTTGGCCAAGAGACCCATATAGGCCCGCGCGTTGACCTGCGATATTTGCCTGTTGGGCCGCTATTTGAGCAGGTAATAGGCCTAAATTAGCTTGCTGAGACCCAAGTTGGCCCACTAAACCAACGCCTGATTGGCCGATCTGAGCCTGCTGTAGGGCCTGCTGCCCATATAAACCGCCAATTCCCTGTAGAGCACCACTTTGCTGTAGTGCTTGTTGGACTTGCGTCTGTTGAAGGTTAGCCAGTTGATTTGCAGCATTTGCTTCAAATCCACCCACCTGTAACTGCCTGCCTTGCTGCGCCTCAAAGGCGTTCATCGCCGCATTTTGCGCTTGCCCGTAGTTCTGGGCGTAATCCTGCATGATTTTCTGACCCATCAGGTCCTGAACACCGCGCTCAAATTCAGCACGTTGAACACCCTCACGAGTGCCGCCAAAAGCACCTGCGCCAATCGCTTGAGCGGCCTGTCCTTGTTCCGCGATGCTCGCCTGACGGCGCATTTCCTGAAGGCTATTTTGTGTAACTGCCTCTTGATATGGGTTCATAAACCCATAAAAAGAACCCGGATCATAGCTCTGAGCAGCTCCACCGGCAATCTGCCTTGCCCCTCCAAGTATTTCAGCCGAAACGCCGAAATCGGAAGGCCTTGCCGCCATCGCAGCCTGCTCTGCAGCGTTTAAAGTGCCTAAAGATTGACGTACATCGCCCTGTAAATAGCCTCCGGCAAGGTCGCCTGCTCTCGCAACGCGGCCTGTGCCTGCCCCAACGTCCTGAATACCTGCTCCGGCCAATTCAGAGTAGCCACCTAACTGGTCAGTAACATTGATTCCTTGACCAAGGATGTTTTGAGCCGACTGGAACTGCGGAGTAACGTTTATAGCACCGGCGGCTCTGGCACCTTGCGAAGTGAGGTCCATCCCCTGCGTGACGGCTTGAGAGGCTCCTTGAATATATGGCTCATACGCGCCAATTCCCTGCTTTGCAAGGTCTGTAGCTTGAATTTGGCTCTGCGACAGGCCCGCTGCTTCTATTGCAGGAAGGACCATCGGCGTATTGTAGAGCTTATTAGCTTTCTCAATGAGGCCTAGTTTGTAGGCCTCAATTTCGGGAGCCTCTCGAACTATCGAGCCGGTGTAGGTAATATCATCAGCCATTGGAGCGGCCTCCCTCAAGTTTCTTCATTAAAGCGTACATACGCTTAGCGCCTTTGCGCCTTGATCCGTCGCCCATGTTTCTTACTGCCTTGGCTGTGAACACAAATTCACCATCGCTCAACATCGCAGGTATGTCGTCTGAAGTGCCAGTGCCGGGGCCACTAATATGGCCATTTTTACGTGGATATTCCGCCGACCCACCGTCTGCCGCTGTCATCGGATTAGCGTATGTTGGAGGAGGCGGAGGGGGCGCATACATGTACTGGTAGGGGTCGTAAGCATAGCTTGTGCGAACACCGCCAAAATCTAAACCGTACTTCTCGGGCTGTTCTGAAAGCAGTCTTGCGCCGCCGCTTTGCCCTGCTGCCATTTCTTCAAAACCGGCAGGTACTGTTGCAGGCTGTTGATCAAAACCGCCCGTTGCAGCCATAATCCCTGCCCCAGTCGCCAGTAGAGGGCCATATTGGCCTAGAAAACTTTCTGCTCCGGCCGCTTTTCGCGCTGCAGGGGAAAGATTAGTCGCAATGTTTCTCAGGCCTTCGCCTATGCCTACGTCATTCGGGACAAGGGTGTCGTAGACACTTCGCATAAGGCCCGGCGTTTCTATGGTGGCCACTTGGCTGCTTGTCTCACCGGCTGAAACCCCCATTTCTTTGAGCCTTGCGGCCAGTGAAGCTTGATCAATTGCCGCCTTGTCCAAAGAAGCCACTCCGCTTTGAATTGGAGTCCGGGTAAGTGAGGGTCCCTGAGTAGCAGGGAAAGATTCTGCAGCGCTGCTTGAAGTATTTACTAGGTCAATGGATTCAGTAACAGGAGATTGCTGTGGAGCGCCGAAAACGCTTTCTTTTGCCTTGGCTAACTGGCCTCCAATTGTTGTAGGGCCTGTGTAACTGCCTGCTTTGAAGGCTTCCGCGCCACCAAATACACCCGCTCCGGCACCGCCTACTAGGCCGCCAATAGCGCCTGCTTTTAGTGCGTCCTTTAGGTTGCCACCGGCAATCAAAGTAGAGCCTGCGCTGCCTATAAAACCAGAAACAGCCGCTACGCCTACTGTAGAGCTTACGCCCAAGGTGGCCGCTGCTGCAGGTCCGAGGACAAAGGCAAGTGCCAAAGTAGTAACGATCCTACCTACTTTACTTTTAGCAAACTTCTTAACTGCTTTACCGACTTTTTTAACGGCGCCTTTTACTTTTTTCCATGCCTTTGAAAGGAATCCGAACTCAGGAAGTCCAGTAACAGGGTTTATTGTGCCTGCTCCGCCCCTACTTTTTAAAAGTCGCGCCTCTGACGGCGTAATGTGGGCAAGCATTGTGTCCCCGCCACGGCCTTGCTCTGCAATAGCCGCAGCTATTGGACGAAGAGACGCAATACCGCCTTTAGCGAAGTTCTGAGGGGCCATTCTGGGGTTACCAGAGGTCTCTCGTATCTCGTCTACGGCTAGGTTTAACGCGCCGAAGAACTCGGGATCAAAGGTCGGGGGAAGAAAATCTTCAGGAATACCATCACTTAAAAACTGTTGGCGCAAAGCTGCGTAATTTTCTGGGGCTTCCAGAATGGCATCAACTACCTGATTAAGTGAGTCTAAAAGCGCAGGGGGGAGGTTGAGATCGCGTAGTTCCGACTTAAATTCAGCGACCGCCATAGGGTCCGCTTCTGCTGCGGAACTCAACACCTCAGAGTTAAACTCTGAAACAGGCATTTCCTGCCTCATCCGCTCGAATGCGGCAAGGTTTTCTGGGGTCATCTGCTCAGGGGACTGTAAGGGTGCCGCAGCTCCCTGCATCGCTTCTGCCATGATCTTTTCCTTAATTTTTTAAGTAGGACCACACAGGGTCGCGCGCCAAAGACGCGAAATTACTGCTGATTATCAAGCAATTATCAGTCCCTGTCCACTTCAAGATAAGACAGGTAAAAAGTCACGTCGGCGCGTGTCGAAGTAACCTTTAAGACGTTACTTTCTTCTAAAATGCACGGAACACCTGCAAACACGTCAACGCTTGCGCTGTGCGCTAATGCTTGCTCATGGTACAAATACCCTACTGCACCGCCCGATGTCTCGTACTGGCTTACCGTAATATCCGACTGGTTGCCAGAGGCATTGGTCACTCGCAAGGACTTAATAATCGCCGTATTTGCAGCAGGGACCGTGTATATCGTTGTCTCGGTCGCCGCTGCAGGGATAAGTCGCTGATGAAAATATTTATCTGCCACGGCTAAGTACCCTCAAACCACGCGCGGGCATTACTCTTTTGCTGAGTAGTAATCGGCGTGTAGCTGCTGTTTAACTGCAAAATGATCTGCTCGAGCGATCTGACTAACTGGTCAAACTGCTGTGGGTTGTAGTCACCCATTGCGGCGTTAGGTAGTCTGACATTCTGTATCTTGCTCATCGCAGGCCATCCGGCTGTATGTCAACGCGCAGGGTCCCGTAACGCCAGTTGGTATCGACGCCGGAGCTGTCTATTTTAATTGCTATCTGCCTGCCTCGCGCCCTCGTGTCCACCTTTTCCGTGCCCGGCGCTATGACATACGGGTCCAAAGAGCTTGGGCTTGCCGAGGCCTGCGGATAGGGGCGAAGCAAGAGGTTAACCGTGAGGTTGCCCTGCTGATCTTTAAAGTCAGGAATAAATTTCCGCATCAGCAGCATGTTATCGCCTTCGCCCATGTCAAAATAACCAGACTCAAGAGAGGCGGTTATGCCCGTCCCGTCGGCCTGATTGACGCCTGATTCTTGGTTATAGACCACAGTGCGAGCTGCCGTAAGGCCGTATATAGTGCTGATAGTTTCTTGCGTGCTATCTACAAAATACTCAGCCGCAATAGGCTTTTGGAAAGTTCCTACATCTTGCCAAGCAGTTCGGGATAGTGAGCCTATTGACCAAACATTTTCTAAATAATTATAGGTTACACAGCGGTCTATATAATCCGACGTAAAGCTGCAGTAAAACCACGTAATCTCGTTGTAATCCGTGTTTAAACCGGCGAAAACCTTGCGCCCTTGAACAAGGTTTATGTCTTTAAAAACGTAATCTTGGACGGTACAGGGTATTTTCTTGACTGTTCCGTCAAACACATAAAAGGCCTCAGGCCCCATCCATAGAGCTAGTCCGTTAACGTCTAGAGCACAATGTGGCCCTAGAGCACCACAGTTACTGGCAAGCTGTTGGAAGCCAAAAGTGTAGGGAGGACCTATGTACTGCATGCCGTGCAAAGAAGTATCGGTAAAAATGAGTATCTGACCACGCGAACGAACAGCAGTCATGATTCTGTTACCGTCTGACAAGCGTTGTCCGCCTGCGGTATTTGTCACCGTCTCGGCAAACTCGTTAATGTTTTCTTGGTCTGAAAAACGCACAAACAACGGGTCTTGTGTGCTTGGGTCACCTACGGTGGTTTCCGTGCCAAAACAAATCAAATGGCGGTCTGGGCTAGAGATAATAGCAAAAGTGCTTGCCGTTGGTGCTCCAGTTATTGGCGCAGCCCTTGTATCTACTCCATTATCAGGGTTCCAACTAAATATCCGCCCGTCAACTAGCTGAAGGATAAGCACTTGCCCAAAGTTATCGAATTTCCACGCCCTAGAAAACAGCGTGACCTCCGTGCTTTGACTCCTTGCAGTTCCCCAAGTTTCAGCCCCCCAAGTACCTATCCCAAAGCCAAAGTCAAAATAACTTACGTCGGAACCCACATTGATTTGGTACGTGCCTACTACTGAAGAACCTCCGTTTCCTGTGTCAGAGCCGTTAGCGCTGACAGGGGCTGTAATGGTGTAGGTGGAGGAGTTAGTTACTTCAGTTATTTGCCATTCAGAATTTAATATATCCGCAGTAATCACGCCTCCAAGACTTGCCGCGCCACTAAAGGTTACAAAGTCCCCCTGAAGAGCATTGTGGGCGGTATCCGTAACAGTGAGAATAGGCGAACCTGAAACGGCCGCAAAAGTAACATCTCCCGCCGCAGTAATGGCTCTTATGGGAGTGATATCTGACCATGCCCCCCCAAGGGAAACATAGACCTTGCGGTTAGTTCCAACTGCTAAATAAGGCGTGCCGGAAAGATTGTTCCAAGAAAAAACTTCATTGGTTTGGCCGACGAGATAATTGGGACTAGAATTAAAGTAAGTCCATCCGCCTATCTTTTCAGGTAAGCCAAACCGGAAGCGCACGTTATCGCAATTCGTCCACCCGCCTTCCGCACCGTATTCGGTGTTTTGCTTGTCGATGCCGGGCTTTAATGCCAGTCGGAAATAAGCCATACGCGGTTACCAATCTCGTTACAAGTATTTGCCCGTCTCGATCATAGATGCGAGTTCGTGGCTGCGACCCTTTACGTCCCGACTCCATTTTGAATCAAGGAATTCTTTTGCTGCGAGGGTATAGTCGGCTGATTCCATAGCCGATAGCGCGTTTTTAAAGCCGCGAAAGCGCGTGGCGCCAAGGTTAAAGCTGATGTCAATCATAGCATCTTTTCTGACATCATCAAGATCGTTAAACCACGGGTATTCAGAAGAAAGCTCCTTAATAACTCGCGTTATGTCGTTCTCTAGCAGGTAGTCAACTTCGTCGTCCGACAGACCTAGCCCGCCGTTTAAATCCACATTCCTGCCGATTCCTATGGTCCAGTGTCCTGCAGAGCATTTGTAGATTAAGTGACGCCCATTAGTGACGACCTCGCCCTCATGCCGTTTAAGCATCTCGATCAAGTTCTGCATTTACTTTTCTCTGCTGACCTTTTGTATTTTTTCTACCGTCCTGAGCGTTCCCAAGCCCAACATGCCCATTAGCACTGTAGTCAAAAGCGATGTATCTACGGCAGGGACTGTAAACCAGATTCCTAAGATTGGAGACACTATGGTGGAGTACAGTAAGGCTAATCCGCATATCCAACCAATTGCGGGTCGCCATCCCGCTACAAACAGGCTCTTATGGGAGGCTTCTACCTTGTTGACCTCAATCTGAGCTGACATCTGCTTATCGGCCATAGTCGCAATTTCGTGCGACAGCTTCTCACGCAGGTCTTTATCTGGGATTACCTTATCCAGAATAGCCGAGACAGGTCCAATCAGGGCGCTAAGTGAGGCAAGCATTTAATTAACTGCTAATGCGATTACGACAATAGCAGCAAGGATAACTACAACAGTAGCTTGCTCTTCGGTCGCGCTCATGAATCTAGACTTAGCGAACTTGCCTATAACTTTTATATATTTCATGCTAACTCCTATTTGTCTGCCTTGTTCTCTAGTCGCTTGAATATCGCACCGAGCATTTCTTTAATCTCGCGGATGTCTTCGCGGTAGTCGTCTTTAGTTACGTACTGCATCGGTATAGCTTTCATTTCGGCGTCAATGCGGTCTAGCAAAGCAAATACACGGTTGACTAACCAACCGCCAATAAAACCCGCCAAGGCGATAGCTACGTTAAACATTACTTGATATTCCATACTACTACCCTACCGCTACAGCAGCTATATAAATAGCAGAGCCTGCACACATTGCCAGTGCAAACAAGGCAATAATGACGTTCTTCAGCTCGCGCTGCCGCTGTAGCTTCTCACGTTGTATTTTTAACAGCTCACGCTGAGCCGCAGCCCTACGGTCACGCTCTTGCGTTCTAATTTGCATCATTTTTTGATACATAGGCGTCTTGCCTTGGGCCATGAACATCTTTTTAATCTGCGCTTCGTATCTGTCGCAAGCTATCTCAGCCTCGACTATTCTCAGAGCGTAGGACTCTACGGACTGTTCTCCGTAGGCGCCGTTTGGCTTTCGCCTGTGCTCTTCTTTCGCTTCTTGGACTTTCTCTTTGGCATCGTAAAAATCGCCAACTTGTCCCAGAATTTCATTGGCCTGCTTACCTGTGTCGATTGCAGACTGTATGAGGTCAAAGGCTTTCTTAGCCGCCCCTAGTGCTAGTCCAATCTCGATCATTTCTTGCTACTCTGGTTCTAAGCTAAAGCGTCTAGCTCGTCGTGGGTAGTGCAAGCGTTAATAGCTACGATGCTTGCATCTTTTACGTCTTTGGCTGTGCTAACGGCAGCGGTATCACCAGAGGCATCCTCTGCTTCAAGTCGAGCTTGCTCGTTGGCGACCTGTGAGTAAGTGGCTTTAGCTGCGCCAATCAAGCTGCCTTTGCGCTCATCTACAGTAATATCACGCACTGCATAGACAATCTGTACGGGGTCCGTAGTTATGTCGAACGTGTGTCCGTCTAGGACTTGGCGGTTTTCAACTACGTCGGGTTTTACTTCAACCGCTGACTTCCAACCAGACTCGCCCGCAGGAGGCTGCGTGTCCCACACTTGTGTTACTTCGTTGTTTACTACTCTTGCAAATAAAGACATGAGAGTCTCCTTTTAATGAATTAAGATTTTATGGCTAGGGTGATTTAAGCGCTTTAGAGTCAGAGTACCCTGCCGCCACACGTAGCCATGTAGTCAGCGAGCCAACTTGTACGGGGGAGGAATAATTAGTTGTGTTGTTTGTTCCCAAACGTCCATTATCATTAAGACCACCAATCGCCCAAAGAGTACCGTCGGTTTTAGCAGCTATGGAATGTTGATATCCTGCCGCCACACTTAACCATGTAGTCAGCGCGCCTATTTGTACTGGAGAAGAATAATTAGTAGTGTTTCCTTGTCCTAGTTTTCCATTAGTCCCCTGTCCCCACGAGTAAACTTTACCGTTAGTCTGGGTTGCTAGGGTTTGGTAGGGTCCCGCTGCAACCTCTAACCATGTAGTAAGCGCCCCTACTTGTACAGGAGACGAGCGTTTGAAGGAAAATCCGCTGTCGCCTAAGCCTAATTCACCGTAAGCATTCTCGCCCCAAGCCCAAAGAGTGCCGTCAGTTTTTATTGCTCGACAGCCCGGAGTCGCTTGTAGCTTAGCGAGGCTACTCCAGTTAGTAAGAGAACCGATTTGTACTGGGGAACTACGGTTAGTGGTGGTTCCGTCGCCTAATTGACCAAGATTGTTCTTCCCCCAACCCCAAAGAGTGCCATCAGTTTTTATTGCAAGCGCAAAAGCCAGACCTCCTTCCACTTTATACCAATCAGTAAGGGCGCCTATTTGTACCGGAGAGGAATAATTAGTAGTATTGTTTAGGCCCAGTTCGCCGCTGCTGTTAAGGCCCCATGACCACAAAGTACCATCGGTTTTAATGGCATAGCCACTAAATTTCGTGCCTCCTACCTGAACCCACGTAGTAAGCGCACCTACCTGTACGGGAGACGAGCGGTTAGTGGTGTT
>TARA_R110001599_G_scaffold114845_1_pt1 | contig 18643 bp, 17 predicted proteins | sample TARA_R110001599 | Tara Oceans TARA_R110001599 (sample SAMEA4398360) | marine metagenome | biome: Polar Biome; feature: [MES] marine water layer (ENVO:01000295) within the mesopelagic zone...; material: water (ENVO:00002006), including particulate matter (ENVO:01000060) such... | reverse complement strand
GGCCAAGATAATTGTCGTTAACCGGTCACCCTAATTGTCGCCGAACAAGACCTGGTTGCACCGACTCGGGAACCTTACTCTCACTGGCTACAATAGTGAGTACAGTGACATTAGCTTTGAAGAAAAGAAAAAGATGGCAAATGGTTTCATCGATAGCCCTTTGAGGCTAAACCAATTCATCGCTGACCAACCTGAGTGGACGGAGGAGCAGATCAGAGAGCGCGGTGAAATGCTGGCTGAGAAAGCCCTGAAAATCTGGAAACCGCTCAAGGTAGATGAAAAATTAGTGGCGAAGTATGCCCTACAGGAGCGCTGGGAGAGGTCTCAGAATTATACTCTCTCAGAAGTGTTCAGTAAGAAAAATCTAGAAATTCTTGGTACGTTGGAACAACGAGTGATGCAGATGGGCACTGACATTTCTCCAATTGTTTCCAGCAAAAACCTGACGTTCTATACCTTGAGTCCATTTTTGCAAGTGATCCCTCGTGCCGGTCACTTGGGTGTGATTCTTGCCATAGAGTTGGACGACGTAGATCCGGAACTGTCAGACCTGGTGCAGACTACAACTGACTGGAATTATATACGCAATGGCTCGCTTGCTGGCGTTTATGGTTGGCTCTACTCTGAGGCTGACATTGATAGTTTGATGCCAGCTATTCAGCAGGCTTACGAGCAAGCTTTGTCGTAACAGGACCTCAGAGGGAAATTTCCTCCTAGAGCCTGGCATTGAATATAGCGCCCAGCTCACGCGTCGAAGCGACGAAAAACTGGTCGCCGTACAGCCTTCGATTTAGATAACCCTCGCTACCCGATTCTGTCACATTCTTGACTTGTAACCTGGTTAAGGTGCAGTCAGGTACATTGTTCAGTTAGTCACCGATATCGACTAAACCCAGATCTTCCATCTCTCCCCGAACCTCCTGAATTTCTCGGTTTAACTGAACGATATACTCCTTAGCGACCTGCGAGAACAAGTCCGTACCAACGTCGCCCAGTTCGATCTCAAACTTTTTTTCCTTGACCCAGAGAATCAATTGATTGAAGGCACTCTTTACGTCATTTGGTTTGTCATCGGAAAGAGGGATGCTAATTTCCTCGCCAGTATTTTTAATAAGGATGAAATGTTTTTCCTCGATCTGAACGACCTCAGCGCTAATTGTTTCCATAGATTTTCCCTCGTTCGCCAAACGCATCCTCGCCACCTTCAAGGGTTTTCATGCTCACTTTTTTCCAGTCTAGGATGTCGTTACTGTTCTCGGGGTTAATAAGATTATTCGAGAAGGCATTTCCGATGTAGGTTGAGTAACCATCCGAACCGTGGCATCGGTAGATTGAGCTATACGGAAGCGTGCGTACTGCAATATTTGCATCATGGGTAGATATGAAGACTTTTTTACCTGCGCGTGCGCGTTCCTTCAGCAGCGGCACAATAACGTCATTGATGTAATCATTGCCGAGGCTTCTTTCAGGCTCATCTAATATGTAGATTTCCTTCTCAGTTTCCAATTCTTTTTGCAGCATGACCATAGATGCCTCGCCACTAGAAGGGGCATACCGATTCCCATCAATGGCAAAGTGCCGTTTGAAAAGAAGCAATTCGTAAACGGTCTCGATATGCTCAATGTCCTCAGCACTATTGAGTTCTGCTACATGCTGAAATAAATCGTCTTTATATGCATGTTTCAGTATTTCACGAACCTTCTTTGCAAATTGTTTCTGTGAGCCCTTTTTTACGCCTTTTAATTTATTGAGTTCACCATCAGTAACTGACCCATTCTGAAACTTGTACTCGGTGCGCAATTCCAGTCTGCCTTTATTTGGGCCAAGACTTCCCACCGATTCCGATTGTATCGGAATTGCCCTGTCAACACTCTTGAGGATCTCAGTAGCATGGGCCGCGATATGGATGCGATTGAGTGCATAGTCTCGGAAACCAGGGGCTGTTGGTTTTGCTGGAGATCCAGTTTTCCGCTCAACCTCAGTCCGAAACTTCTCAATCGCTGAATTCAACAAGGAAATCTCTTTCCAGGCAGAGAACGCCTTCCATCTCTCGTTACGAAGTCGCTTGAGTAGGTCAGTAGCACCTCCTATCAACTCATCAAGTTCCTCCCGGGTCATCACCTTCTGCACTGCTGGATTGTCGACCAAAAATTCCACAAACCCGGCGGCCTTTTTACTACCGTCATTGAATTCACGAAATTGTCGACGCGGCAGTCCTTCCTCCTCGGTATCGATACTCTTGATTTTGATTTTTTTTGCGTTCTTGTTCGCCGTTTGGGATCGAAAAAAGTTTACGTATTTTCCGACGCTGGTGACATCTACCTCAGACGCCCCCCTGAGGCTCGCAATCTCATCTTTACAGTAACTGACTCCATAAGTGTTTAGATTCAAAGAAAGGTCCCGGCCTCTAGTATCGAAAATCTCATCAAGTCTGTCGCTCGCCGATTCATAAACCGTAGCTTCTATTCCTATCTCAGAATAGTGTTTCGCTATTGCTTTGAGTATGCAGGACTTCCCGGTGCCTTTCGGTCCAAAAACCACGTTAATGTCATTGAAGATCCGAATGTCCAGCTGAGCGTCGTCTTCAAAGGGTGTCAATGTAAGATCTTCCCCAATCTTTCGATCCAAGGCTGTGTTAATCGTCGTTGGGTCTTTCTCAAGTAATAAGCAAAAGTGCCCGAAACTCTCAACAGGAAGGCGAAGATCGGGGAGATTCACTGACTCAGACTTGTAGGTTGACCAGTCTTGAACGTCAGAGCCATAGATAGATGCGTGACCATGGGAAATGTATATACCCGCAGAGATGGCGTTGCTGACCTCTTTAATTACTCGTTCAGGGTAGGCAGTACCTGCTGTTAGAGCTTCAAGCGCCACCTCTGAAACATTCGGTTTTTTCTGCTGATAGTGGGCCACGTATAGCGGTTCGAGCGAATCGAAGCTCTGAATAATTGCACTAATGGAAGTAGTGAATTCGTCTGGAGTGGAGTTTGATGTGAGCTGATCAACAAGCTCAGAAAATTCTGCCGCTCTTGTTGGCGAAACGATGACAAGCAAATGCCCTCGTGCACCTTGTTCAACTACGTCGAGTTCTATTCCTGGCCAGACCTGCACGCCCTCCCCCAAACCATCTTCGATTTCCTTAAACTGTGTGAGATCAAAGACGTTGTGGTTCGTAATCGCAATAATTCCCACATCCGTAGAAGTAAGGATTTCGCAGAATTCGGACGGAGCGATCTCTCGCGTAGGGGCGTCCCCGGATTTGCATTTTTTGGTGTGCGTATGGAGGTCAATTTTCATGCAATCGGTGACCTATTGTCGGCAGAATAGTGATTAGACCGTGTGGTGCAATATGGGGGAAAAGCGGATTCCAAAGAAATCTGTTCTCAGTCCAATTTTACTCAGTCTTAAATCGTCAATTTCACAGCAGCTTAGTTCACTTTTCTGTCGATCACCACGTACTCGTTAGAACTCCATATTCTGCCCATTTGCAACCATGGCCTCCGGTAAACTCGCTCTCGTGCCAAAAAACCACTTCTTATTGAGCACTTCTGCCGCTCCTGCGCTGAACTGCGTTTAAGCTCAAGTTTGATTTCGGCACATCAGTCCTTTAGCGTGTTGAGACTCCAAAGACACAGAGTTTCAGGGAATGCCGCAGAAGAAGCGTTACCGCACGCCATTTGAGCATGAGCGCATTGAGTACTCCGTCATTGTGACCCGGTTCTCAGATACGCAATTTGAACCGCTTATACCTGGGCAAAATCGAGAGAAAGTACTCCTTGATCAGCTGAAAAACGGTGCGATCAAAAGCTACTCGATCGTGTCTGGGGTTTGTTGGGCTGAGTATCAAGATATTGACGGCTACACTATTCACAAAGTCCTAACTTACGAAGATTTAACGGATTATCGTGAACCGTTCATCCTTCAAACTCGCACGCAGGATGATGGTACGTGCCGTCAGGATTGGCATTGCAACAGTCTATTGAATAGATTGCGATTAAAGCGGGACCAGAAACGCATCCCCGGCCTGGCTGTCAGGTTCGGCCCCCGCGTCCCCAAAGATTACTACGGAAACTATGACTACGACCCACTAGGCGGGTACGGCCCTGATGTTGCGTTTTATGGTGACTGAACCAGTGCGACCCGCCGCACTAACAGGTGTTATGTTCAAGGCTAGGGCCGACAAATAGGTGTTCTGAGCAGAAAACGACCCGTTTTTCTCGGAAGGACTAGGTTTCGTTCAATAGTTTCTTGCGAGCCTGTTCGTACTCCTCCTTAGAAACATGCCCATCTTCCATCAACCTGATCCACTTTTGCAGTTCATCTGCAACCGAAAACGAACCGACTTTGCGTTTCCCCATAATATCGATCTGTGAGCGGTGCTTGGGCCAGCTCTCATACGACGGTTTGGAAGAAAAAATGCCCTCACAAACTATCCAATCTCGATGATTGCGTAAGGGGGACAAAAAGAGGGTGCGTACTAGAATAAAATATGTCAGGGCCGCGATGAAGCCTACAACGCATACAAATAGCTCAAACTTTCCATAGCCGTAAGGGTTGTTTAGATATGTATTACCAAAATACAAACCCGCGATACCGAAGCCAATCAGGGCGAGACTCATAAAGCCTCGGAAAACTTTCACCGCCGTCTCAATGTGTGAAAAGTCTTCATTTTTTTTCATCATGTACAGGCCGAAGCCTAGGAACATGACAGGCAATAAACCGGCTGCAAATATCACCGACGGCAGCAGCCCTATGAAAAAAATCAGAAGCTTACTCTGATCCCCACTGCTTAACGGTTGATCGGTCAAAATGTCTCCTTTTTGCACTGATAATTCATTAAATTTTATGGGGCCGTATAACCCGCACAGCTCAACCGCTTTCATATTAGTACTCTATCAGGGAAATAAGGCAAAAACCGGTATTTTCGGGTGGTCGGTTAAAGCGTCCAGAAAACGGTCGTTTTCTGGACGCGTTTCCCCAATCATAAAAATCTACGATCTAGTATTGTTTTCTGTCCAACAATCACGTACAAAAATCTATGAATAGAAAAGGTACGTTTTATGATCATAGGCTATGCGCGTGTCAGCACTCAGGATCAGAATCCGGAGTTCCAGGTGGATGCTCTGGAAAAGGCAGGGTGCGAACAGATTTTCCAGGAAAGGTTTACTGGGAAGTTAAAGGAGCGACCTGAACTGTCGCAGTGTCTTCGTATGCTCCGCAGGCAGGATGTTCTGATCGTCTGGAAGCTGGATCGCCTGGCCCGCTCGCTTAAAGATCTGGTTGAGATCATCCAAGACCTTAATGAACGAGAGATTGGTTTCAAATCACTGACGGAGGCTATAGACACAACCAGCTCCGGAGGTCGGCTCGTTTTTCATATATTCGGCGCTTTGGCGGAATTTGAGCACGACCTGATTCGTGAACGGACGAAGGCAGGACTCGAAGCTGCCAGAGCAAGAGGCCGAAAAGGAGGTCGAAAACCAGCAATGTCTGAGTCAGATATTCGCAAAGCAGCTGCCATGTTATCTTCCCCTCAGATTACGAAGACGGAAGTTGCTGCTCATTTCCGCGTGACCCGAACTACTCTGAATGCTTCCTTGGGCCGTCTAGGCTTAAAAGGAAGCGCAGGCTAAGAACTTTAAAAGTACCTGGCAAAAATCTCATACATAGGGGACAATAGAGTGATAAAAAATCACACAGTTGACCCAGAGGCGTGCATGAAGGATGAAGAAGGCTTGGCCTTATTAAACAGGCTGCTGGAGATTTACGATCAAACCTATCTGGCCGAGGTGCTCAATGATTTGGGATATGATTCCTGGAATCGCGAACGAATCAATCGATGGGTTAAAGGTCATGCCGAGGCCAAACTTAGTCACGGCGAGTACGAGCATCTGAAGAGCCTCCTTCCAAAACCTTTCCAGAAAACCGGCCATGAGTTCCGTTTTATCGATCTTTTCGCGGGCATTGGCGGGATTCGTCGCGGTTTTGACGAGATTGGTGGCAAATGTGTCTTCACGAGTGAATGGAATAAGTACGCCGTTCGCACTTACAAAGCCAACCATTATAGCGATCCAGAAGACCATGTTTTTAACGAAGATATTCGGGAAGTGACGCTTTCGGATCAGCCGGAGGTATCCGAAGCAGAAGCTTACCGACACATCGACCAGACTATCCCGGACCACGACGTGCTTTTAGCTGGGTTTCCCTGCCAGCCCTTCTCGCTGGCTGGTGTGTCCAAGAAGAATTCTCTGGGGCGTAAGCATGGCTTTGAGTGTGACACACAGGGCACGTTGTTTTTTGATGTCGCTCGGATTCTGATGGCCAAACGCCCTGCGGCATTTTTGTTGGAAAACGTTAAGAACCTGAAAAGCCATGATAAGGGCAAAACGTTCGCAGTGATCCTGGAAGCACTTGATGAGCTGGGTTATGCCGTGGCAGACGTTGACTATGAAGGTTCCCGAGACCCGAAGATCATTGATGCAAGGAATTTTGTGCCCCAGCACCGTGAAAGGATTGTGCTGGTGGGTTTCCGTCGTGACCTCGGAATCCACGAAGGCTTTACGCTGAAAGATATTGAGAAACTGAAGCCGAAGCGTGTGCCGACTTTCGGTGAAATTCTGGAGCCAGCTAACGAGGTGCATGGGAAGTATATCCTCACGGAAAAGCTCTGGAAGTACTTGTATGACTACGCTGAAGGGCACCGCAAGAAAGGAAACGGTTTCGGTTTTGGGCTCACTGGCCCAGACGACACAGCCCGTACCCTGTCAGCGCGGTATCACAAGGACGGTTCTGAAATCCTAGTTGATCGGGGTTGGGATCAGGCTGTCGGTTTTGATGATTTACTAAACATGGAGAACCGCCCCAGGAGACTGACTCCAAAAGAATGTGCGCGTCTGATGGGGTTTGATAAACCGGGTGAGTCTAATTTCAAGATTCCGGTCTCAGACACGCAGGCTTATCGCCAGTTCGGAAACTCTGTTGCCGTTCCTGTGTTCCGTGCAGTGGCGCAGTTGATGAAGCCTAGAATCCTTGCGGCAAAAGTGAAACTTGAGAGCAAAGACACTGAAGCCGCCTGATGGCAGATGTTCATGATCGTGCCACTCGACGCCGCAACATGCAGGCGATTCGGCACAAAGATACCAAGCCTGAAATCCTGGTACGTAAGGCCCTCTTTCGAGAGGGCTTCCGGTATCGTCTTCACCAGAAAAAGCTTCCTGGAAAACCAGATCTGACCTTCCGCAAGCATAACGCCGTGATTCAGATCCATGGTTGTTACTGGCACTTCCACGGTTGCCACCTGAGCAAGGTGCCTGAAACGGATACGGCATGGTGGCTTGAAAAGCTACAGACCACCCAAATGCGTGATCAGCGTAATCGGACCGCTCTCGCCGAGGCTGGCTGGCGAGTATGTGATGTGTGGGAATGTGCTCTGCGAGGTAAAAACCGGTGGCTCTTAGCGGATGTGGTGTCTCAGCTAAAAAACTGGCTCAATAGCGACTTGGATTATCTGGAAATCTCAGGAGAGCGGAAGAATGCTGGAGTCAGTGAATGAGATATTTGAAGCAGCTGCGGCCAAGTATCTGACAGCTGTAGATGCTGCTCCCGGCGAAAAATCGAACCAGCATGAGGTTGGAGGTTTGGTCAGAGCCGGAGTAGGCAGGTTGCTGGGTGTTGGAACTGAGCCACTACACTATCCGACAATCTACGCGTATCTGCCTGGAGAATCTGACAGCGATGATGCGCCACCTGTAATCTGCGAGGCCAGATCGAGCTGGTATGACTCCCGCCGCAAAGACCCAACTCGTGGTCCCGAGTACCGCCTTTACTATGACGAAAATGAGGTGACCGAGCAGATTCGGGAGGGGGATCTCTTAGTTGTAGCGAAGAACCGAAATGGATCCCTGGCACTGATCTTTACACCCCAAGGCTCTCCCTCCGAAGCACAGTTACGCCATCTTTTCGGGCTGCCGGATCTGACCAGTCGAATGAAACCTGCGGCGCTCCCGGAGCAGTCAATGATTCTTCCTGTACGACTGCTGTTGGAAGAGATTGGGATCAATCCTTTCCGGGAGGAAGAGGTTGATGACGATCTTGAGATGCTGCTTGAGCGGTTTCCGAAAGGCCTGCCGAAAACGAATGTGCTTTCCAGTCTGGCCAGGGATCTGACCGGGATTGATTCCCGTGATGATGCTGACCGGGCTCTGCTGGCCTGGCTGGATCGCGAAGAGCTGCTTTTCCGAGCTTATGAAAAGCATCTGGTTGCACAGCGACTGCGCGAAGGGTTTGGAGTCGATGGTGCTGATGTGGATGCCTTTGTGAGTTTTTCCCTGAGTGTCCATAATCGCCGGAAATCACGAGTGGGCCATGCCTTTGAGAATCATTTAACTGCTGTGTTTGAGCAACATGGTCTGACCTTCGAGCGCGGCAAGGGAAATCTATACACAGAGGGCAGGCAGCAGCCAGACTGGATGTTTCCCAGCTTTTCCGCATACCACGATCCCAGCTTTTTGGAAGAAAATCTGACACTGCTTGGTGCCAAGACAACATGCAAAGATCGATGGCGGCAGGTGCTGGCTGAGGGTGACAGGCTGGAGCGGAAGTATCTTGCAACACTTGAAGCTGGGATATCAGAACGTCAGACCACTCAGATGCAGGAAAAGCACCTTCAACTGGTTGTACCTGGAAGAATCCACGCTACTTACTCAAATGCTCAGCAACGCTGGTTGTACAGCATTCAAGATTTTGTGGCCGATGTGCGCAACAAGGCGTCGTAATAAAGTTTGGGAAACTTGTGAATGAGTGTTGGCCGGTCTGATCGATCAAATTGGGTTAAACTAGTTGCATGTGTGACAAGACTCCCCATTCTGGAAAAAACGCTGATCGGTCTTCTGAAAAAACGAAGACGGGTTCGGCTACGCCCACGGTAGAACAGATCCGGCAAGCGCATCAGATCGAGTCTGAGCGAATCTCAGAGGCAATCCGGACTGGCAATGTAGACGACTTGGGAGTCTCGGAAAGCGTCTTTACTCAGTTAGTTGGCCCGCTGACACCCGAGCAACGTCTTGATCGGCTCAGAAAGCGAGTGGATGTATCAGGAGCGGTCCGCACGTACAACCGTATCACCCAGGCTTGGAAGCTGAAACGTTCGGATGTTCTTGCGCTGATCGGCAACCCCGACGAAACTACATATCAAGCTTGGCAAAACAACTCTGGACCGCCGATTCAACCCGACACGCTGGAGAGGATTTCTTACGTCTTAGGAATTTACAAAGCTCTCCGGACGCTCTTCCCCAACGAAGACCAAGCCAATGCATGGATTAAAAAATCCAACCGCCATTTTGATGGTAGGGCTGCGCTCGAAGTCATGCTTGATGGCGATTTAGCGACGGTTCGGCGCTATCTCGATGGCCGATGCCAGTAATGAGATACATTACTGGAACAACTGCGCTTAATATCATGGTCCCGGGCCGGTCAGTTCCCGGCTGGCATAGCTATGGTCTTGTTAATATCGCCGCTTGGCAGTGGGCGGGGATCAACGTCCGATCAACCGATCATCTCTTGGGTAATCTCGACCTTTACGACGCAACTGCGGTTCTCCGACGCTACGCGCCAGAGACACCGGGGGGTACGCTGGCTGCGAATTACGAGAGAGCCGTTTTTGACCTTCTTTTTGACAGTGTTTCGCGAGGGCGGCCTGTGCCTAACTATCAGGCAAAAGACATTGATGATGCTGTCGACTTTAAAAAAGTTACCCGCTGGATCGAATCTGTCGATCTCCCGTTTGAGCATCAAGCTGTAATGCTCGGCTGGTTGAGCCGAATCTAATTGCTGCTATAGGTAATGTGCCGATTCTTTGCATATAACCCGGCAAATGGGTATTTTTTGCAAAAAATCGAACCTCAATGAGTCCTTTGTGTCGCAAGGCATTTGGCGACTTTTCGCCCCAATGTTTCCTAGGAAACAAAAAAAGGTAAATTCGACCGTACATTACCGCGAATAACGTGATGACCACGGGATTTCTGAAAATACGAATTGGCCTGAAACCCTTGAGGTTATGACGGTATATCTTCTGTGAGTTGACGAGTCTTTCCACGATATCGCTTTAACAAGCGATGGCAGTGGGTCTGGGTTTCGGTAGTAGTTCTCGTATTGCGACTTTTCGGATGTCTGAAAAATTACCCCTTTCGATGGCCCTTGTAATGGAAGCTTCGCGCCCGAGGATCACAAGTCGTTCTTGCGCCCTTGTAGCACCAGTATATAGCAACGACCTGTCGGTCATATTCTCTCCCTCAGGCGAGAGAAGCATCACGGCGACAGGCCATTCTGAGCCCTGAGATTTATGTATCGTGATACAAAAGCCCAAGTCCAGTTTTTCGATCACTTCATCGTTTATAGGTATGGACTTGCCTTCGAGCTTCATAACGCCGTACTCGCCGGATTCCATGGGCTGAGAGTAGACTTCCGTAATCGTGGCAAGGTCACCATTCCAGATGTTGTACCGGTAATCATTTTTCGTGACCAAGACCTGATCGCCGAGGTAAAGGTGGCGTCCATTGATGCGCCAAGGTATCAGGCCATGGCTGTCATCGAGATAGAGCAGAACCGGACGGTCATTGCCAATAAAGTTTTGAATGTAGGCGTTGACTGAGTCGACCCCATACTTCCCTGAGCGTCTTGGGGCAAGAATGATACATTGTTCAGATCGACCGGCCTCGTCCCAAAGCGACGTTATGCGTTCCAGATCAAGGGCGTTGCTGTGGCAGAAGTCGGGTGAGTCTTTGAGGCAATCGCCGAGTTTTGAAAGCAATGGTTTTTGGCCTGCTATCACAGAGGTGGCGAATTTATGTATGCCGCTGTCTGCGGCTTGTCGCTGAATGGTTGTAAGGTTGAATGTCGGTATGCCTGACTTCACCAGTTCGTGAAATATCAAGCCGGGTCCGACTGGCGGCAGCTGCCCGGTATCCCCGACAAACAAGAGGCGTGTCGCATCGGGCAGGGTACTGGCCAGTCGATACATGCTATGGAGGTCTACCATGGACGCTTCGTCAATCACGACCAGGGCATGCTCTTCTTTTGAGGTGGCCTGATATTCTGGGCTTCTGATGTTGTCGTATGTATGCTTGGCAATGGTTTTCGCAGGATAGCCCGTACTATGCGATATGCGCTGTGCAGCACGCCCTGATAAGGCCATCATATGGATTTTCATGCCTGGGGCATTGAAGCCTTTGTAGACGCCAAGAATCGCCCGTAGGATGGTCGTCTTGCCTACCCCTGCACCCCCGCTGATACAGGCAACTGGAGAAAGCATAGACCCAATTACCGCCTGACGTTGATCATCAGTCAACTCGAAACCAAGTTGCTCGCTTTCAAATTCGCTTAGCTTGGTGTTCACAGAAGTTTCTGTAATATCGCGTTCCCATGTTGCGGATAGTGACTTTTCCCCAGCCGCTCTGCATGCGAAGTTGGTGATACGGTGCCCGACGATGGCTTCCATCTGAGCCATTCCGGTTGTTTGGTATCCGCCCTCGACTTGAATCAGTACACCTCGTTGTACGGCTTCGTCGGGAGCGGTTTTGCTAATGCTGTAGCCCATGTTTTTAGCAAGCTTCTCGATCTCTGACCTGAGCACGACAGTTGAACCTGTCGCGGTTATTCGGTGAGCAGCGTCCTCTGCAATGGCGACGTTTCTATCGTCCTCCTTGACTGTCAGTCTCAATTGCTTAATCAGCAATTCCACATCATCAAACGGAACCCCGAGAGGGACAAGCAAGTAGGGATCGGACTTGATAAGTTCTTCGGTTCGCGTCTTGTAGATCTGTGTTATTGGCTCAGCCAGCTTTGCAGGGAGGCCACAGTCGGCTAAAAACCGCATGGCGGAATAGATCATCTCATCGGGCCATCTGGCAATCAGCTCCTGTGCTTTAGTGGCGTTCATGCCGTCGATGGCACAGAGCGCGTCTAAGTTCCCTTCCAGTATGGTTTGGTTCAAGTTTTTGATGGCCCTGGTGAGCTTCTGCGCTGTAGTTTTGCCGATACCATGTACGTTTTTCTCGATCCAATACGCGACCCAGGGACCTTCGGGGCAAACTCTTACAGCGTGCCGTATCTCGACAAAGTCTTCGGTGATCGTTCTATTGCTAATTCGGTAAGAGCGCTCATAAGTTTTGCCACTGACGTCCCATACAGAGCCAGCTTCAAACGAGTCTGCGTAGCGTGCGGGGAACTTGACTGACAGGGGTCTATCGGCAGGCACAATTGCTCCACGGGTGCTTAGTAACGATGCCGTGGCGGAAGTGGATGTCCTGACCTTTTTGATCAAAACCCTCATCATAAATTATTCCTCAGAAAAGACTCTACGTGGCGCTCTACCCGTTTCCAACAGTACTTTCTCAACGGCTTCCCACTTTCCGAGACGGGACCGCAAAATCCTGATCTCTTCTTTTAGCTCAGAATAATTGCCCTCCAGTGAGCTGGCTCGTTTTTGTGCCCGCTTTTCCCCTTCTCGTGTGAGCTTGAGTTCAGCGGATGTCGATTTCGATGTCTCCTGTTTCTTGAGGTAATCGTGGCACCAACGAAACTCTGCATTGCGCAATTCAACAGTGCTCTCGTTATTGTTCAGTGTGGTTGGACTCACGCCCAGGGCACCAGCAAGGGCTTTTCGCTTCACGCCCTTATAGGCGGTTGGGCCTACGGTCTGAATCCACTCCGCATAGTCTCCCTGAGCGTCTCTTTGTTTTATCCAGTCACGGACAAGCTGACCAATTTCTTTTGATCTTTCCTGGTTCGATTGCATCCCTATGAATCCTGATCCCGAAGATTCCGCTTGGTCTCCTTATTGATCGTCAGGGGACTCTCAAGTTGAGACTTTGTCATTCCATGATCCATTGCATTTCTTTGCCAGACGAGTAAGCGATGGAATATCCGCTCATTCTCTTCTTCGAGTGCTTTCACCCTCTTCTCAAGCTTTTGAATTGTCTCAGCGGCCCTCGCGAGGGAGGCTGGCTTGCGAGAAATGGGCACCTCGCCCGTGCGGAGCTGCTTTTTTTTCTGATTGAACCGGGCCTTTAATCGACCGTGGTTTCTCAGGGTTCGTTCAGTTGGAGCGCTTCCATGCTTTTTCTTGAAGCGTTCGAGTACGCGCCCCCAGGTTAAGCCTCCGAATACATCCGTTTCCCATGTATCAATCATGGTAATCAGATAATCTATGTGATCGTCGCGCAGGTGCATGATTAATCGTCATCCTCGAAGCCAAGCATTAAATCATCGATAACAGAATCAACTTCCGGAACGTCACTGCTTACGCTGTAAGAAGGGGCCGGGTCTAAAGCTGGAAGTGAGCGAGTAACACCAATCTCCGATTTGGCCTTCGTATGCCTGTCCTCTATTTCCGGCTTATTTTTCTTGATCAGCTCAGCGGCAAGCCTCGCTCTTTCAAGCAATCCTGCTTTCGGGGCCTGATGTGGCGATAGAATAACAAGATCGCCGTCTGCCAGAGGGGAGTTGTCACCCAGAACTTCGACAAGAGATTTGAGCACTTCGGACCGCATCTGAAAGCGATGTTCGCCTCTTCGATCTTCTTCTTTGATGGCCATCTCCAGGAAGGCGTTCGAGTCCTCAAGTTCTTCCCGGAGGTTTTTTAATGTCCGCTTGTCACCCTTGCAGTGCGCGTTTTCCGGACACATAACGCAATCCATGCTACGCATGCATGGCCCTTCGACGTAATTGTGAATACAGGTTCCCAGTGGGTGGTTGAAAGTAAATCCGCCATAGCTGTTTCCGATCAGCTCAAACCGCATACCAAGATTCTGTCGTGTCATTGGCATGTCGTGATTGATATGGTTTAGGCGCTCCTCAGGGGTTAGCTCTTTTGCTTTATGATTACCATGCAGGATCAGATTGCGCCGTTGTTCACCAGTAGTGTGGTTATATACCTCGCCTTCGCCCCAGCGCTTTCGGTGGCTCCACATATTCACGTCAAACTCACTCATACCACCCAGCCGAGCTGCGGTATTGACCATGTGGCGAAAGGCGTGTGAATTATAATCTTCCGGTACAAGAGCTAAGCCTCCATGTCCAATCCGGTCGAAGAAGCCATAGATTGTGTTAGGCTTTCCCGTCCAGCGATTCTTGCCGGGTCTGGTTCGCAACCAATCTTTGATGTTGGTTCTGGTGATCCAATCGATGCGGTTGGTGATCGTGTGATTAACGGGATGCATTTGATGTCGGAAACACACAAACATTGCATCGCTGTATCGTAATTTGAGCGTTGGCTCAAAATATGGCCAGCCCTTGGGCAATCGATTGTCTCGCTTGGCTTTAAGGTACTCAGCTTCATCGTACTCTGGACACTTATTGTCCCACGAGCGTAGCAATGAACGGGCACCTTCAGTCAGATATTTCAAGCGAGCGATGGCTTCCTCAATTACGTCTTGAAATACGCCTGATGCGGTATACGGAACCCACTTAATATTGCTCATGTCGGTCTTATCGGCGTACCAATGAATTCCCAAGACCTCACCGGCGTTATTGTCGGGCTGACGTACAAGGCAGTTGACAGGAAGGTTCTTGGTAACTTCTTCGATGCGGCATGGCGTTAAACTGAGAACTGCCAGTACAGAAGAGACAACTATGTTTCGCTGGTCCGAGTCAAAACCGATAGGATCCTCGCCCCTTGTTAACCAAGGCTGATTGGCAAAATAATCCGCAGTTGCCTTTACCGCCTCAATATCGGGAAGCTTTTCTTTCTGAGTGGAATCCAAACTTCGACTTTGTGTCTTGTAAGCCGCGTCATATTGAATTTTTGTGCTATCAACCCAGTTTTTAACAGTAGCTGATGTAGCTACACCTAGCTCAACTAGAATTCGTTTGCCGGGGATGATATTGGCCGGTTTTTTGTTGCCCTTTTCTCCCAGAAATAATTGAGAAGCCTTATCAAGGTCAGATGCTTTCAAATCTGCAAAATTCGCTAGCCCGTCTACCGAGCGCTTTCGTAGCACGGCCTCAATTAACAGTAGGGACCGAAGTAATTGCACACAATATCCCCTTGATCCGTTCGGATTCGTCAGAACAGAATGTATGACAAGTGCTTGAATTTCAATTAGTGTTTTATCCGGGAGGGCCATACTCGGCGGCAATTTCTTAGTGCTTGCGCCAAGATTGTCCGAGTGCTCGGCTTTCATAAATCGCCCAAGGCTCTTCCATCGAAAATTGCCCCAGACCCATGGTTCACCACGGCTGTCTATTGGATTATCAAGCGGTCTTTGCATCAACGCGCTGTAATGTTTTGCGAGAGCGTCCAAGGCTTCCTGGCGTTTGATTGTAGGCTTTGGCAGGAAAGGAACTACTTCATTCATTAGGCGATTCCCTAGACTCCAGTTTGAGAATTTGCGGGGCCTCTTCCAACATCTGAAGACGTCGTTGGTCAGCGATATAGCGGCGTTCCAGCACAGCTAGCAGAATGGTATGCCAGTTTTCGATCAGCCGACTGTCTCCGATTTCCTTTGCCTCTTGGAGTCGAGATTCAACATACTCCTGAACAGCTGAGTGGTTGCCGAACGGGTTGGGCTTAAATAGCTCGCATTCATAACAGGCGATTGGGTAATTCTCTGAGCAGAACGACTCCATGCCACAAAGCCCGACATTGTGAGTGCCGTTCTTGGTAAAAAGTTTAATAACCTGATCCGAGTTCTCAATGTTGATACCGGAATATGCGTTTGCTATTACGCCCAATGTTTCCTCAACCTGGCTCCCAATTTTGACCGCCCTCGCAGGCAGGTTATCCACATAATTTCGGGAACTTTCTCGTGATGAGTGGTCAAGCGCGTCGGCAATTTCGTCAATACTTGCACCACTCAATGCGAGGTTGGTGGCACGGGTGTGCCTGAACCGTTTCGCGTTAATCTTTAACGGGCGCCCTGTATACTCAGACACAATCGTCAGGTAGTCATTAAGCTTTATGATTGAGGCCGAGATCGAGTGTGCTCTTATGTGAAGGCGGTCAGAACGAAGAAAGTCATTGATATCGAGGCCACTGCGCGTGGCCTCATGGAATCTTTGAGTTATGTCGTCATCATCGGTTGGAATGTAAACTGGCAGTAAAAGAGACTGTTCTTCAGTTAAGTGAATACCAAGCAGGTGCTGGAGCCTCTTGGTATGCACCGCTCTCATGTCTTCGATGTCATTCCAGATCTCAAAACTAGATAAAATGGGCATCGGATTAAACTGTGTTCTGAATCTCTGTCCCTTCTGTTTTGCAACAGGGGCGTTATATAAGATTCCCCTCCTTTGATCCTGCTCTGTCACGCTAATGTCTTCGACAGAGAAGTCCATAAACTTTGAGTGCGCAATTTGAATGGGGCGCTTGCCGGTAACCAGAATGAGGGTCGCAGGCATTCTTACTGCGTTGGGTATGCGTCCGAGATGGGATTCCCGCGCTATTTGATAGTAGAGCTGTTTGCGTTCTGACTCGGTGAATGAACGAGAAGCCTCAAAACGGTCGGGGTGTAAACGAATGCGGTTGGTTTTGTATTGCTCCGCAAGGGTCGAAACACCTTCTTCAAACGCTCCCCCATAGCCCAGCTCAACGGCGTCTAACACTAGCCGCCGCAGATTTCTTTTGTACTCGTCACCAGCATGCGATACGAACCAACGTAGAAGGCTCTCAACATCAATTCCGGAGTCAGAAAAATCATCTGAGTCTGAAAAGTACCTGATAAATCCTCGAAGGGCGGTGATATCATTTTTAACAGTGGCTTGTTCATACTTTGTTGCACGCTCTGCCAGCACCCTTAGTAGCGTTTCTTTTTGTTCAGGGGGTAATTCATGCAAGTCAGGAATACTCAGCCCATTGGGCGTAGAGTAAGACAGGATCCAACGGTGTGAATAAACATCAAAAGTATCAGCCGACTTTGAAGCGTATACGGTACGATCTATGGCTGGTAGTTGGGGGGAGTTATCAATCTTCATTTTCTCTCTCCTGGTTTACAGCCACTACAGCTGCCGCCATTTCCAAGTCGATTTGGTCTTGTTCTCGAATGGTGGCTTCAAACATCGCTTCTTTTAGGTAGCGCCTCGCATAGTGTCGTACAGTCGGGGATTGTGGCCCGCTCCATCCGAATTTCAGGCAAAGCTGTTCTACAAACTCATCCCAGTTACGGCCTTGTTTCTTCTGCGCCACGCAATAGCGCCAGGTCGCGGTATGTCTGAGTTTATGAGGTGTTAAGTTGATACCGGTTCGGTCTCGAATCGCACTTGTTACAGGTGAGATTGATGATAACGGGGCACCCCTGCTTTTGTTGCCGACCGAAACAATCAGATATTCAGTCTGAGCTGCCTGGGGAATCATGTTCCGTACTGAATACACATAAAGGTCCAGTGCCCTGAATGCCCCCTCTGAGAGTGGAACCTCGCGTTCGTCACGCTTGGTACTTGGCTGCTTCTTGCGTGGATCATCTTTTGAGCCCTGCCTGCGTTTAACCTTAAGGCCTTTTGCGCCTTTCTTGGCCCAGATAATGTCTGACAGCTTTAAGCTAAGAAGCTCCCCTGTGCGGAGGCCAGTATCTAGCAGCACGCAGACAATCGCGAAATTTCTAATCTGGGTCGGCGTTCCGGTCCATGGATTTAATGGGCTTTGTGGCGTGGCAAACTCCAGGACCGAGCGAATGTCTTTGTTGATGAGAGATCTCGGCACACTGAACGTTGTGTTGGGCTCAACAGATTTCATGCTTTTCAGGACCGCCGCGAAGTCTGTACCTATTTTTGCAATAGACTCACGCTGCTCAGGCGATGCGCTACTGTCTTGGTCAGACAAGTAATCACACAGCCAAACAATATAAGTCCTAACGTAATCCACTCTGTCGTTATAGCTGGAAGGGCTTATTTGTTTCGGCTGTTGTTCCAGTACTTTCCAAATATCCGAGGGCTTCGGGTTACCAGAGCCAATCTTAACAACATTCGATGATGGCGATAGAAGGTCGGGTAAGTCACTAATGTGAGACCGCAGAACCGTGATCAGTGTATCAATCTCGTTCCTTGAGAAGCCGTCACCAGAAAGGATTCGGGACTCAATCTCAACGCCTCTTATTCCTGCCCATTGATAAAGACAGAGGATTGCTCCCAGTTGAGAACTTATCGTATTGACGGCGAGCCCTTTGGCCCTTAGTAGACTTGAGACATACAGCATTGGCCAAAACTCTGGCAACCCGGTTTCCGAGTTCACGATAATGGCATTCCGCTGGCCCGATGGTTCTCGGTAGTTCCTTACCTTTAACTTCATTATTTTTCCGAAAAAGTCGCTATAGTGAATACAACCATAGTGCGGAAATAAAAAAAAGCCAGCAATTTCCAGAAAAAAATTGCTGGCTTTCTTTATCTAAGCGGGATTGCGGGGAAAATTTCCGTTTTTCCTCGCTATGTGTCTTTGGTCGGCGTGGCAGGATTCGAACCTGCGACCCCTTCGTCCCGAACGAAGTGCGCTACCAAGCTGCGCCACACGCCGATCAACCGCCGGTATTATACGGAATCACTTGTTTTTTACCAGCCCAGGGCCTGATAAAAAGGCATCCGCAAATGCACTGAGATTGTCGTATATCGCCACCCTGGCGCCGGGAATCGGGCGGGTTTTCAGGTGGTGTTCGGTGTCCTT
>TARA_R110001599_G_scaffold8651_30_pt1 | contig 18656 bp, 20 predicted proteins | sample TARA_R110001599 | Tara Oceans TARA_R110001599 (sample SAMEA4398360) | marine metagenome | biome: Polar Biome; feature: [MES] marine water layer (ENVO:01000295) within the mesopelagic zone...; material: water (ENVO:00002006), including particulate matter (ENVO:01000060) such as...... | reverse complement strand
ACCATGTGCCCGGTATAATCTGTAAAGGATGTCTCCGGTACAGACCATTCAGAAATGGTTGTGAGATGGCCCGAATAGTCTCTGCAACCTACTGTTTTATATAGAATAGCAGAAATTGTAAATCACGTTATACCCCCAGAAATACCCCCAATTCTGTTCGTCACCCTGATTTCAGCTTTTCTATTTTGGGGATATAAGAATGCGCCCATCTCAACAGTCCACAGCCTTGAGCCTCCAGACATTTACCCCCCCTTCCTGTGCAGTTCATCATCATCAACAACCCTGTGCTCAGAAACTGCCCCCCCAATACTGAGAATCCGCGCAGCCCGCCACCCGTATCTCACGGATAGCTCGAAAGAACCTAGCCGGGGCTGGGGTGGCAGGGGGGTGGCAGGGGGGTAGGCTAGATAACTCCGGTTTCGCTAATAGGCTGACAGTGCGCTCTCTGCCTCAATATCTCTGTCTGAGCATGCCTTGACCATTGAATACCCATATTTGCCCACGCTATCAAGGCAACGTTGGATAATGCTCGCATGCTGCGCGGGGTATGCTGCCAAAGCTGATATTGCTTCGATATCTCTGTCAGCGCAGGCCTTCACCATTGAAGCGCCGTGCTGACCTACACTTTCGCGACACCGATCTACTATGTTTCGTCGCTCTGAATCAACGGACGGTAGGAGTCTAGCTGAAGGTCTGCTAACTGCGCTCTTACTCTGCGGCTTGGCGGCTATTTCTAGTTGATTCAACTTCGCCTGTTGTTCCAAAAAATTCTCGTACCTCTCTGCGTACTCCACGTATGACTCGCCAGGCTTCCGCTCCAGTACGTCACCATAGGATTCCCCGACCACAAAAAAGGCGGCGATAACCGCCAATATTTTTATTAAACCCATCTTTGCGCACCCGGTTTGATATCAGCAAATAACATGAACCATCGTCTTCTGGCTTGCAAGCACGGCAACCTGCGGCTTGCATCCAGTCCGATGCAAGGTACTGGGAACGACTGGCATCATGCCGGTGCGCTGAGTCGCGGTATTTTGCTAGACACCTTCACCCGGTTGCTTGGTTGTTGTTTATGTCTGCGCAAAGGTACTCCCCCAGCACCAGCCGCACGGGGGCACGGAATCGTGAATTACGGGAGATTTTCGGCGCTGGTAGGGGGGTGGTGGTTCAAGCACGCCATTCGCTCGAACAACGCAACCACATAGTGAAAAACCTCATACATAGCGGCGGCTTGCGCTTCCTAGTCCCCCTAGCGAAAAACTGTCTGGGAGTACCTTTAGACACGTCCGGCCATGTTCGCAGCCACCATTGCCCGCTACACTCACCCCATGAATCCACTCGACGCAGGCACGCCAGCGAGGATGCACCAGGAAGCCGCTGAAATGGCTGCTCAGGCACAGCGGGAGGATAGGCGGGCTGAATAAGCTAATGGCAATCGGCCTTGTGATGGGCATCATGTTTGGATTGGGTTTGATGGTTGCTAATCGTTGGCTGTGTGATCGGCAGGTAATCTTTGTTCCGGCCAGCGGGATTGAGGTTTAGCGAGGTTTTTAGCTACCACTGCTGTCATCTCGCAGAGGTGAGCTATACAGCCTCCCACGTCACGAATGCTGGTTGCAAATTGTCCGATGTCATACTAAATTTTCTCTGCCGCCGTAGATAAAATTAGATAGAGGCGGGGTGAATCAACTATGAGTATGTTGCGTTTTTGTATGATCTTCTCGCCAGCTATCTTGACGATATCGCTAGCGAATGCGGAGGTTTATCACTGTATCCACCCTGAGACAGGTCGTAAGTACTTCACTGACAGGCAATGTCCGGACAACTCAATTGGAAGTCGCGTTCATGTAGGGGAGGCGAATATAGATAGCGGCTATTCTTCTACCGGGGAGATCAGGGCAGCTGAGTTGGAGCGGAGAGCCGAGAAGCTGCGGAATGAACTTCGTACTAAAAAAATGGTGGCCGCCGCCTCTAAACATACTCCGAAAAAAAGCGATAGTGATCGTAGAGTGGAAGCCTACCAGAAACCAAAGAGTAGCAACCCATATCCTATGACGATCCCCTCGGTACCAAAGCCTCCACCTGTGATAGTTAACCATGACCCCGCTGGAGCTTGGGATACTGGTGGCAATCGGTATACGAAAGGTGCTGGGACAACCTACTTTAGGAGCGACGGCAAGGTTTGTCAGCAACTTAATACTGGGATGCAGTGCAATTGACCGCACACATGCGAAACTGGGCGCATCTCATCTTGCCCATTTTCAGAATTAAGACGCTGAGACTGATTCCACCGATGATGGTGTTCGTTTCAACAACCGCCTGCGACATCTCTGGCGCAGCAGAGGACATCTTTCTCATTTGTTATAACTCTGAGCGAGAAGTCGGTGGGCCTAGTATGAGGCCGAGGTTTTATGACGGTGAGGGAGAGGTTCTCATCGTCGTTGAACCATCCTACGGCGAACAGGGAACTGCTACCTACAATACCAATACGTTCTTTACCGGCGACCTCTCACTTGATGAGGATATATTTCTCCGAAAAGATATCAGTGTTGACGGTCAATATCCGAAGGTAATGCAAACACTACGAATAAATCGGTATTCAGGTGAAGGGTATTATCAACGTAGTACATATCGCGATGCCGATACTCGCCCGAACTACGAGACGCATCAACTTCGCAACTGCAGACAGACCGGCAAGAGGTTTTAGTGGTACGTCCTCTTTGAGTTGCCAGCCACCTGGACTCATATTGCCGAAGACGCATCACGCTTTGAAAGCGCTTCCAGCCTGAAATTCTGTTGTTGCGAATACGGGTACTTGCCTCCGGGCACCTTGTCGAAACCTAGCCTGGTTCGGGCCTCATCCGGGGTCAGAATGCCAGCCCCTACTGTCCTCCTAGACTCCCCACCTAAGTCGCGGAAAGCATGCGCAGCAGTCCATCCACATCAAGCGGTCCGCACTTACCCTGTGGCTCCAAAAGACTATTGTTAAGGTTGGTGCGCAGAGTATATACACAGTTTGAGCAGGTGGTTTCGGCGTGTAGTATCCATTATCTGAATTGTGGATGTACGGATTTACGGTTGGGCGCGGTGTCCCGAATCAATCGGTCAGACTTCCAAACCACCCCCCCACCGAAAGCAATTACAGTCTCAATCTCAGGCGCGCCATTCCACAACGTGGCTATAAATCATCACTCTGCCTTTTTTATGGACTATGAAAATCATCACTCTGGCATCGTGCAAGCTCGCGCTCGATAGCCCGCCGGACAAACTCCGAGCGGTTGCGGTGGTGGTGGTGCCTGCCTGATTTCATTAGCGCGCCCACAGCGGCAATGGTCGCCACGTCCACGGACACAATCAGGCGCTCAGGTTTTCTCAGGCGGCGTGGGTTACGGCTCATTGGCTCGGTTTACCCTCTCCAGAATATGACCATTGAAACGTCCAGCGACACGCAATCCAATTTCCCACCAGTTCACTTGCCATTGCCTGCTTAGTATCCCTGCTTAAAGGGGTACCCCCTTGGTAAATATATAAAGGTGACCACGTTATGGACTAAGCGACATCCACAAGTCGCCCCCGTTTATGGACCGACTGGAACTTGCCAGCGTCATCCCGTGCCCTTTGTCGCCCCCGTTTATGGACCGAACCTTGCCCAGATTCTGGACCGGGCATTCTGCTAGCCTCCAATGAGAACTTGCGAAATGGAACAGTAGTCGGGGGCAGCTCCAGGTTTTTACCGGGGCACTCATCTATCGGCAACCAGCAGAGCGCGTACAGCGCGGGCTGCCCTCCCGGATTGGTGAATCGGCCCGGACGGGATTGGCGAATAAGGCAGGCTTGTAGCAGCTCATCAACGGCGCGCTTTATCGTCGCTTTCGATGACCACCCCCGTTCTCTCAGTAACGAATACGCCACGGTCAGGTCACCGTTGTTCCTGCCGTTGAATTGGCACGCCAAGTCCATTAACAGCTTTGCGCCAGAACCCGATAGATTGCAGTAATCGGGATGCTTCCAAACATTACGGGGTAAAGCACCATAGCCCGGTCCACCACCTCCCCGCCCTTTTGACTTTGTATAGCTACGCCCCATGCTCGCCACCACTGTGCCGAAGTGTCAGCACTAGGTTGTCCGGCTCGCTATCGTAAAGCTCCACTAGCGGGTCGCCGTCCATGATGCGCTGGCGTGCTTCCTGCTCACTGTCCGCAGAAACGGCAACATGCACTATCGTTGTGTGACGCGCCTCGAAAACGTAGGTAAACTTGCCGTGGTTGTACTGGTTAGCGCCCTGTGCCGGGGCGCTGGCTTCTCCCTCTCTCATCTGACCACCTCCACCACCTGTAAACCGTCCAATTTGACCCCGGAATCGACCGAATTAGCGCGATTAGCGGTGTACCCTTGGCTGGTGGGCCGGTGAGGGTAAAGCGGGCAATTTGGGGACGTACAGGCGCTGATTTGTTGCCGCCAGTTACCCTCCGCCATTGGGTCATAAATACACTCGCGGCATTTATCGTTGATTGCCTTGCGTAAGCTCATACGGCCCCCTTCGCTTGGTCACGTTCAGCGATACGGGACGCTATCCAGGATTGCACCTCGGCGGCCACCCATGCGGATGCGCGGGTACCTATCTTCACGGGACGTGGAAATGTTCCTGCCGAAATTTCAGCGTAGATTGCACTGCGCTTCTTGCCGGTCGCACTCTCGACTTCCGGCAGGCGCAGTAAGGTGGTGGAGTTGTTCGGTTGTGTTGCCATGATTCCGGCCCTCCGTGGGCGTTGTGGGATACATGGCCATCATCGGATGTTCGAGCTTTAAAAATAATTGGCGAAAAGAATACACGTCGCCCACATTAGTGATGGTTGGCGAAAAGGTTACGTTCGCGGAAAAAATCTGCCCGCCAACCGTTTGCTCGCACTAAAAAAATAAGTGCCAGTGCGAATCTAACCATTCCGCATCCGTATCGAGGCGTGCGGAAGTTCTCGCTACCATGTCCTTTGTAGCTCGCACGACTTCCTTTGGTGTGTAATTACAATCGAAAGCAACAGATGTAACCTCTGCAACAGTTGAACGCTTCCACTCTCCCGTTTGAAACATCAGGATTTTGGACAATGCACGCACGAAATAGGCCCGCTCGGCGTTTCGCCCCTTAAACTGGCTGGCATGCCCTTTTCGCGAGTAAGGTATCTGCGAAATCGCATGTGTGATGGAGTCTAGTAGACTCACAAGATTTGACTGTCCGTACATCAAAGAGATTAAAGCCCTACCTGCCTCGCCTTTATTATTCCAACTGTCACGATACGCATCATCCCCAACACTCCGGGTAAGGTTTTGATGTAGTCCCATAAAGGTATTGAGGTTTTCCGGTGTCATTTCGGCAAGCTCTCGGGCTTCTTGTATTTTCGTTAAGAACTTGTCTTTCCATATCCCCGCCTCACGCTCAGAGACATATATTCCTTCAGGCCGAAGTGAGCTACGAATGGCGAGGAACAAGACGCATTGGCCTCTGAATGCCAAATTTGGAAAATATTTTTTCGCCCGCTTCCAAGTTGGATTTAATTCAGGTGAGGTAACTACTCGCTCTAATTCAAGCAAAGTGACGTGACCCGGCCTATTATACTCAGTGTCGAAGCCATAAGTGCGGCCCTGTAAATGCTCTCCCCCGCCACAAATATGCACAATGTACTCAATCGTTTCCGGCTCAAACGAATCAGAGAAGGTGATAAGTTTCTTGTTCATAGGCACTCCCTGAGTGCTCCCTGAAAGGTTGCAACGCCAGCCGCCAGGGTCGCGGCTTTTCGGGAGCTACCCTAGGCGCTGCAATTTGAGCGCGCGCTACTCCAAGCCCGCCATTTCGGCAAGGTCGCGATATGTTTCTAGTGCTTCATCACACGATTGGAAAAACTCCTTAACATCAAGACCGAGTCTGGCTGCTTCTGCTTTCGCAAATCGCACGACAAATTGATCACCATTTTCGAGTTTGGTGGTTTCCTGAAATGTAGCCATTTGACGGAATGCCCCACACAGTCCACTCATCTTTCCCACAGTGAGAATCTGTGCCACAAACTTGTTGGCTTCGGCAACTGCGCCATCTTCGATAACGTCGGTTTGTGCAAAAGAATGACTGGCAATCGTTATGGCCGCCACAAATAGAATCCATTGTTTCATCGTTTGTTCTCCTCAGATCATTTGCTTACTGCTTGGATTGAATTGTGGCGGTTACGTCCTCTTCACACTGGGAAAATACGCGGTCAGAACATTGCCCCCCTGAGCCTGCACCCTGAGCACGTCTAGGTAATCTGCCCAGCCCTGCATCATGGCGCGGCGATTCTCTAGGTGGCTGGTGCGGTTGTAAGCCCTGCCGTTGGCATCGCGAACAGCGTGCGCTAGCTGATGCTCTATCCAGTCCACCCTATACCCCAGTGTTTCATCCAACAGCGTGCGCGCCATTGCCCGAAAGCCGTGCGGTGTCATGGTGTTGTTGTCGTAGCCGATAGTGCGCAGTGCAATTCTGACAGCGTTATCAGACATACAGCGGCTGGCACCTCTCGCGCTGGGGAATACATACCGCCCCCGCCCGGTGAGCGGTTGCAGTTCACGTATCAGCTCTAACGCCTGATTGGATAACGGCACAACATGGGGCAGGCGCATCTTCATCTTCTCGGCGGGTATCTCCCACTGCGCGGCATCCCAGTTAATCTCTGCCCACTCCATTGCGCGAATCTCTCCGGGGCGCTGGAACAACAGTGGAGACAACAGCAGTGCAGCCTTCACTACAGGTGTGCCTTCAAAGTTATCCATAGCCACCAGCAGCCTGCCGACGCCAGCAGGGTCAGTAATGGCCGCATGGTGCTTTTTGGCACGCTTGGGGGTTAGTGCGCCTTTCAGGTCGCCGGACGGGTCGCGCTCAGCCCGGCCGGTTGCGACGGCGTATCGGAATACCTGCCCAGCGGTTTGCTTGGCACGGTGGGCAATGTCATACGCTCCACGGCTCTCAACACGGCGCAATGCCGCCAGCAGCTCAGGCGCGGTGATGGACGCAATGGGGCGGGCACCTAACGGCGGATACAGGTCTTTTTCCAGAATGCGGCCTGTGCGGTCGCGGTAGCTCTCTGACTTGGTGGGCATCACCTGGTTGAACCACTCTCGTGCCACGGCCTCGAAACTGTTTGCCGACGCCAAGTGTCGGGTCAGCTTCTCCACCTTGCGCTGATTACCGGGGTCGATACCCTCCGCCAGCTTGTCGCGTGCCTCCTGGTGGCGCTTGCGTGCCGTCGCCAGGCTCACATCCGGGTAAACGCCCAGTGCCAGCAATTTTTCCTTACCCGCAAAGCGGTACCTGAATCGCCAGCGTTTGCCGCCCGTACTTGCCACCAACAGAAATAAACCGCCACCGTCCGTCAGCTTCCTGTCCTTGCTTCCGGGCTTCGCCTGTTTTACCTCGGTTGCCGTCAGCTTACCCATACCGTTGCGCCTCCACTGGGGTGCTCAAATGGGGGTACATGGTTTCGGGGTATACGTTATACCCCCAGATATACCCCCTTTTTTGGGGGTATGTTGCCGGATACCCCCGGACTGGCATGGAATGAGTATATACAAAAAAGCCCTGATTTACAGGGCTTTAGGGACGTTTTCGGATGTTACTGGAGGGGTAAATGGTCGGTGTGAGAGGATTCGAACCTCCGACCCCTTCCTCCCGAAGGAAGTGCGCTACCAGGCTGCGCTACACACCGAGTTTTTGAGGAGCGCAAATATACCAGAGCCACGTGCGGGAACCAAGGGCCTCTCACTTGCGCCGGGCCTGCTCGCTTAACTTCAGTAGATCCCCGCCCACTTGGCGATGAGCTGGCTCATGAGGCTGAAGCCTAATACCACTACCATCAGCAATACCAGTAGCCTGATGGGCTTGAACGGCTTGCGTTCCACTGAATTGACGCCGCGCGTGACGAATTCGTCCACCTTCGCCTGATCTTCGGGATACAGGCGAGGCTGGTTATCTGGTTGGGCATTTTGATCCGACATCACATCCTCCCGGAAGAAGGGATCACATTCTCCCCGCATGCCGCCGAAATGTCACGTGGCTGCCGCGGTCTCGCCCAAATCCGAGCGGTGGTCACAACAAACAGCCGGGGCCAACCGCGACGCCGGGGTCAACCCGCTACGTCAAACAACGCGTCCGGCATATCCATCAGGTTTTCAGCGCCGGAGAGCAGTGCCTGCTTGTGCGCAAGCGTGCGCGGCAGCAAACGGTCAAAGTAGAATCGCGCCGTCATTACCTTCGCCTCGTAGAAGGCGGTATCACCCTCGGCGGCGGCGATTTTCTGCCGCGACAGCACCGCCATGCGTGCCCAGAAGTACGCCAGGGTGACGTAGCCGCTGTACATCAGGTAGTCGACCGCCGCAGCGCCGGCTTCGTCCGGATTCTGCATCGCTTTCTCGCCAATCTTCAGCGAGAGCTCCAGCCACTCGTCCTTGTAGGCCTTGAGGGCACTGGTGAACTGCTCATCCGCCGCATCGGTGTTGGCGTCGCAGAAGGCACCGATGATTTCGGTAAAGCCCATCAGCAGTTTGCCGCCGGAACCGAGCACTTTGCGGCCAATCAGGTCGAGGGCCTGAATGCCGGTGGTGCCTTCATAGAGCATGGCGATGCGCGCGTCGCGCACAATCTGCTCCATGCCCCACTCCTTGATGAAGCCGTGGCCCCCGTACACCTGCACACCCAGGTTGGCGGCTTCATAACCGGCTTCGGTCACGAACGCCTTGGCGATGGGTGTCAGCAGCGCCAGCAGCTCATCGGCGGCCTTGGCGTCGTTCTCACTGCCGGTGTGAACGATATCACCCTGCTGGGAAAGGAAATACAGCAGCGCGCGGCTGCCTTCCACAAACGCTTTCTGCGTCAGCAGCATGCGGCGCACGTCGGGATGCACGATGATGGGGTCCGCGGGGCCATCCGGGTTTTTCGGGCCGGTGAGGCTGCGCATGGCCAGACGGTCGCGCGCATAGGCCAACGCGCCCTGGTAGGAAAGCTCGCCGTGCGCCAGGCCCTGGATTGCAGTGCCTATTCGTGCGGTGTTCATAAAGGTGAACATGGCGTTCAGGCCGCGGTTGGGCGGGCCGATCAGGTAACCGGTAGCACCATCGAAGTTCAGCACACAGGTCGCGGAGGCCTTGATCCCCATTTTCTTCTCAATGGAGGCGCAGTGCACACCATTGCGCTCACCCAGGCTGCCGTCGTCGTTCACATTGAACTTGGGCACGATAAACAGGGAAATGCCCTTGGTGCCCTCGGGTGCGTCGGGGAGGCGCGCCAGCACGATGTGCACGATGTTCTCGGCCATGTCGTGCTCACCGGCACTGATAAAGATTTTGGTACCGGAGATGGCGTAGCTGCCATCTGCCTGCGGCTCGGCCTTGGTGCGCAGCAGGCCCAGGTCGCTGCCGCAATGGGCCTCGGTGAGGCACATGGTGCCGGTCCAGACACCCTCGACCAGTCGCGTCAGGTATTTCTGCTTCTGCGCCTCGTCGCCGTGCTCTTCGATCGTTTTGATGGCACCGTGGCTGAGCCCGGGGTACATCAGCCAGGACCAGTTGGCGGTGCCCGCCAGTTCGTTGGCGACAATGCCCAGCAAATCGGGCATACCCTGCCCGCCGTAGGCGGTGTCGGCAGACAGCGCCGGCCAGCCGTTGGCCACGAATTGCTGGTAGGCCTCGGGGAAACCCTTGGGCGTGGTGACAACGCCATCCTTCCAGCTGCAACCTTCCTCATCACCCGGCTCGTTAAGCGGTGACAACACGTTCTCAGCGAACTTGGCGCCTTCTTCCACGATAGCGTCCATCAGCTCCTGCGTGGCCTCTTCATAGCCGGGCAGGCGCTTGTACAGAGCCTCGGATTCAAGCAATTCGTTCATCACAAACCGGATATCCCGGAGCGGCGCTTTGTACTGCGGCATGCTGTTACCTCGCAATGCAGGTGGACCCATGTTTTCGGTGCTCACATTTTGCGCGAATTACAACCGAAGTCAAATATCTTTTGCAGAATTTGCCAAGCAGCGCACAGTGGCGAGTGGACAGCCCGTACTGGTAACTGGTGCTGAGAGGAGGCCGCCCGACGCAGCCCGAAGGTTATAAAAGTACTTTTATATCAACATGTTGGGCCGCAACCTCAGGATCGAAGGGCGACAGATGGGGCAGCTCACCCAGTAGGGGCGCCGGCAACAGTTGACGCAATGTGTCCACATTTTCCTCGTGGCAGGACATGCGCTCGCCGGGCTGATTAGCCACCCAGCCCGCCAGACGCAGGCCATCGGCGCGGATGGCTTCGGCGGTGAGCAGGGCGTGGTTGATACAGCCGAGACGCATACCCACCACCAGGATCACATCGCTCCCCAATGCTACGGCGAGGTCCGCCAGGGTTTCGCGCGGGCCCAGTGGCACGCGCCAGCCGCCGGCACCTTCCACCAGCACCAGCTCCGCCCCGCTGGCAAAGACACCGCGACAGAGACCGGCCAGGCGCTCCACCTGCAGCCGCTTGCCCACACGGGCCGCAGCGATGTGCGGCGCAATCGCGGGCTGCAGGGCCACCGGATTGACCTGCTCGTAGGGCAGGGACATGTTCATGGCCGCCTGCAACGCAAGCGCATCCTCATTGTGCCCCTGCGCGTCGCAGCCCGCTGCCACGGGCTTGACGGCGGCTGTGCGCAGCCCCAACGCCCCGGCCGCGTGCAGCAGCGCGCAACTGACTGCCGTCTTGCCCACTTCGGTGTCGGTGCCGGTCACAAAATACCTGCGGCTCATGGCTTCTCCAGTGTCCCGTAGATCACGTCATAAGTGGCGGGCAGCCCGCTGGGCGCGCGCCATGTTTCGTAGGCCCGCACCATGGCCGCAAGGCGCTGGCGGCCAGTCAGGCCGGACGGGCGCTTGCTGTTCATATTGTGCGCACCCAGGGTTTTCAGCTCGTGGAGGAGGTCCGTCGCCTTGTCATAGCGCAGCACGATGCGCTCGCTGTGCAGCGTGAGACGCACGCCAGGTATGGCATCGGCGGCCGCCTGTAGCACTGCCGGCGGCAGAAAGTCATTCACATGCTGACCGCCGTCCGCCGCCGCCCAGGCGTCGCGCAACTCGTGCAGGGTCGCCGGGCCGAGGGAGCTGAAAAAGCACCGCCCGCCGGCAGCCAGTACCCGGGCCAATTCGGCAAACAGCAGGTCTGGGCGGTAGCACCACTGGAAGGCCAGGCTGCTGAACACAAGGTCAATGGAACCCGCTGCGAGGGGCAAGGCTTCGGCGTCCCCGGCGACCCAGGCGGTGCCCTCGGGGTGCTGGGTACGCGCCCAGGAGAGCATGCCCTGAGCGAGGTCCAGGCCGATATAATCTGCCTCCGGATAGCGCGCGGCCAGCTGCGGCTGGAAATAGCCTGTACCACAGCCGAGGTCCAGCACTGTGGCGGGGGGCCTGCCAACCGGAGGGTACAGACGAAGCAAGCGCTCACCAACATCGCGTTGCAGGGCCGCAACGCTGTCGTAGCGCGGCGCGGCGCGGCTGAAGGAGTGGGCAATCGCCTGCTTGCTCACGGGCGCCGGCTGGGCCGCCACCGTGGCTTCGGTGGCGGGGGCATCGCACGCAACAATACGGTGCAGGGCACTTGCCAGCGCAACCGGCGCCGCGAGGGGCAGCGCGTGGCACGTACCCGGCAAGGTCTCTACGGAGGCCGCTGCCGTTCCCGCCAATAGCTCACGCAGGCTCTCACCGATGACTTCAGGCACCAGCGCATCCGCGGCGGCAAGCAAATGCTGCTGCGGGCAGCTCAGCGCGGGCAGCACGCTGCGCATATCCAGCTCCGCCAACCACTGCAAGCCCGCAGCCAGCGCCGGCGTGGACCAATCGGCACCCTGTGCGGCCAGTTGACGCGCCAGTGCACGCTCCTCGGCATGCCCCTGGCACTGCAGTGTGATGAAACGACGTAACGTACGTGCAGGATTGCGCGCCAGACCGTGCTGAAAACTCGCCAGCTCTGCGGGCGCTACACCCGGCCAGCTGCCCTCGGCACTGAACCGCGGGTTACTGGCCACGGTGACCAGCCCGCGTGCGCGCTGCGGCGCCTCCGTTGCCAGCGCTGCCGCCAGCTGCCCGCCCAGCGACCAGCCGACGTATACGGCCCGCGATGGCGCAACAGCCAGTAGCTGGCCCACCACCTCGTGCACTGAGGCAACAGGGCGCCAGTCAATCAAGGTTACGTTCGCCCAGCCACGCAGGGCACCGAGCAACGGGCGCCAGCAATCACTGCTGCCCGCCCAACCATGCAGCAGCACCAGGTCTACAGGCGAGGGCTGATTCGCGCGCAGGTACTCGGCTGTGACGGCTACGTCAGGCACCTGGCCAGCACTCCGCCAGCGCGTCCAGCAGGGCGGCGACCTGCTCCGGGGAGTGCGCCGCAGTGAGTGTAATGCGCAGGCGCGAAGTGCCGGTGGGCACGGTGGGCGGGCGAATGGCACTGATCAGGAAGCCCCGTTCACGCAGGCGCTGGCTGAGACGCATGGCGCGTTCGGGGTCACCCACCAGCAGCGGCTGGATCGCACTGGATGATGCCATCAGCGGCAAACCACTCTGCGCGGCGCCGCGGCGAAACAGGTCGATCAGCTGCTCAAGGTGTATGCGCCGCCAGGCTTCATCACCAAGCAGTTGCAAGGCGGTAAGGCTCGCCGCCGCCAGTGCGGGTGGCATTGCGGTGGTGTAGATGTAGTTCCGTGTGGACTGGATAAGTGCCTCGATAAGCAGTTCGCTGCCCGCCACAAACGCACCGGAGGTACCCAGTGCTTTGCCCAGGGTTGCCATCAGCACCGGCACATCGCGCTCGGTCAACCCTGCCGCCTGCAGGCTGCCGGCGCCGCTGGCGCCGTGTACACCGAAGCCGTGGGCATCATCGACCATCAGCCAGGCCTGATGGCTGGCGCAGGTGGCTGCCAGCTCTACCAGCGGTGCGGTGTCGCCGTCCATGCTGAACACACCGTCAACGGCAACCAATGCTGGCCCGGGGGCCGCGCCGAGTTTGCGCGCCAGGTCGACGCAGTCGTTGTGTGCGAAACGGCGCAGCCGTGCGCCGCTGTGCAAGCCACCGTCCAGCAGGGATGCATGGTTCAACCGGTCCTGGAGTACGGTATCGCCGGACTGCAGCAGGGCCTGCAGCACGCCGGTGTTCGCGGCGTAGCCGCTGGAAAACAACAGGGCCCGAGGCCTGCCGGTAAACGCGGCGAGGGCCTCTTCCAGTTCGCGGTGCGGGCCGCTGTGGCCACACACCAGGTGCGATGCCCCGCTGCCCACCCCCCAGCGCTCGGCGGCAGCGCGCAAGCTGGCAATCACCCTGGGGTGGGCGGCCAGGCCGAGGTAGTCGTTGCTGCAGAAATTGATGTACTCGCGGCCGGCCAGCCGCACCGCCGGCCCCTGCGCCGACTCCAGAGTCAGGCACTGGCGATACAGTCCGGCCGCACGGCGCGCTTCCAGCACCGCCCGGAGACGCTGCGGAAAGGCCTCCTTCACGGCGTCGGCGGCTAGTGCGCCACCGCGGCTGCGTCGTAGAACTGGGGCGTCGGCACTGCGGGAGCGCTGTCCACCTCGCGCTGCTCCGGGCGAATGCCCAGACGCTGGAACAGCGCCATGTCGGCATTCGCCTGAGGGTTGGGCGTGGTGAGCAGCTTCTCACCGTAGAAGATGGAGTTGGCGCCGGCAAAGTAGGCCAGTGCGTGCATCTGCTCGTTCATTGACTCGCGCCCGGCGGACAGGCGCACGTGAGACGCGGGCATGAGAATGCGCGCCACCGCAATGGTGCGAATAAAATCAAAGGGATCCAGGTCTGCCTCATCCGCCAGCGGCGTCCCCTCTACCCGCACCAGCATGTTGATGGGCACGCTTTCGGGGTGCTCGGGCAGGTTGGCCAGCTGCTGCAGCAGGCCGGCGCGGTCGCGCTGCGACTCGCCCATGCCCACAATGCCGCCACTGCACACTTTCATACCGGCCTCGCGCACGTGGCCGAGGGTATCAAGCCGATCACTGTAGGTACGTGTGGTGATGACCTCCCCGTAATACTCAGGAGAGGTGTCGAGGTTGTGGTTGTAGTAATCGAGACCGGCCTCGGCCAGCTCCTTCGCTTGCGCTTCGGTGAGCATGCCAAGGGTCATGCAGCTCTCCAGGCCCAGTTCGCGCACCCCTTTGACCATAGCCACCACATAGGGCATGTCACGCGCCTTGGGCGAGCGCCAGGCGGCACCCATACAGAACCGCGTCGCACCGCTGGACTTCGCCGCCTGCGCCTGCGCCAGTACTTTGTCCACCTCCATCAGCTTTTCCGCTTCCAGCCCGGTGTCGTAACGGTTGCTCTGCGGGCAGTAGGCGCAATCCTCGGGGCAGGCGCCGGTTTTGATGGAAAGCAGCGTGCTCACCTGCACCTCGTTCGGGTCAAAATAGGCTCGGTGCACGCTGTGCGCACGAAACAGCAGGTCGTTGAAAGGCAGCGCCAGCAGCGCCTCGATTTCTCCGCGGCTCCAGTCATGGCGAAGGGTGGCGGGCGCGGTAGCAGGAGCATTCATGACGGATATCCATGGCAAGAAACAAGATCATGACATGATAAGCTGCGGCGGCGCGCTGTCAACCTGGGGCGCACCCTTTGGTTAACAGATGGGGCCGCCAGCTGCTGGACGGGCTGTTTCCACAGCTTTGCCTGTTATGCCGGCTGCCGAGCGCCAGCCACCTGCCTCTGTGCGCCTGTTGCGCCGCGCAGCTGGTGGACAACCACACGTGCTGTCGCTGCTGTGCGCTGCCGCTGCCGGACGGCAATGCGGGGTTGTGCGCAGCCTGCATACAACACCCATCGGCCCTGGACCGGGTTATCGCGCCCTTCCTGTACGAGCCGCACATCGGCTACATCATTGCCCGGTGGAAATTCCAGCGGCAACGGCACCTGAGCGGTTTGCTGGCAGAACTCTGGCTGTCCACGGTGGAACCGCCGCGGGACCGCGATTTGCTGCTGCCCGTACCGATTCACTGGCGCCGGCTGCTGCGCCGCGGTTTCAACCAGGCCACGCTGCTGGCAATGGCACTGCAGGACCGCGACCCCAACCTACAGCCACTGCCGCTATCTTCGCGAGTGCTGTGCCGAACGCGCGCTGCGCCCGCTCAATCCACCCTCACTGCTCACCAACGCGCGCACAATTTGCGTGGTGCGTTTGCTCTGGGAGCCTCTGTAAAAGGGCAGCGCATTGCGGTGATTGACGATGTGATGACCACCGGGGCCACCGCCGAAGCCATCGCCAGGTTGCTGAAGAGCGCCGGCGCAGCGGATGTGCAACTCTGGTGTCTGGCTCGCACCCCGCCTCCGGCGACCTGATACACTGCGCGCGTCGCACCGCTGGCCGCGGTGGCTGCCTGGAGCACCCTGATGAGCCCTGCCGAACACCCCTACGATCGCCTGTCACCCGACTGTGTTATCGATGCCGTCGAGTCCGCCGGCTACCTCTGCGACGCGCGCCTGCTGGCGCTGAACAGCTATGAGAACCGCGTCTATCAGGTTGGCATTGAGGATGCACAACCACTGATTGCCAAGTTCTACCGGCCGGGGCGCTGGACGGATGAGCAGATTCTGGAGGAACACGCCTTCAGCCTGGAGTTGCAGGACGCGGAAATCTCCGTGGTCGCACCACTGGTTGACGCCTCCGGCAACAGCCTGCACCGGCACGAGGGCTTTCGCTTTGCGCTCTTTCCGCGCCGCGGCGGCTACCCGCCGGAACTGGATAACATGGACAGCCTGCTGGTGCTGGGCCGCACTCTGGGCCGCATCCACACAGTGGGCGCCAGCGCACGCTTCCAGCACCGCCCCACGCTGAGCGTCGAGAATATGCTTACGCACAATCGCGGCTACCTGCTGGAGCACTTTATTCCCCGCGACCTGCAGCCGGCCTACGACAGCCTCACCCGCGACCTGCTGGCGGTGGTTCTGCCGCTGTATGGCGAGGTGCAGGACGAAGACCTGATCCGCGTGCACGGCGACTGCCACATCGGCAACATCCTCTGGCGCGACGACTGCGCTCACTTCGTCGACCTGGACGACTGTTGCATGGCACCGGCGGTGCAAGACCTGTGGATGTGCCTGAGCGGCGAGCGTCATGAACGCGAGCTGCAGCTCGCCGAGCTGATAGAGGGTTACAACGAATTCGGTGATTTCGCACCGCGCCAGCTGCGCTGGATAGAAGCCCTGCGCACCCTGCGCCTGGTCAACTACGCCGCCTGGCTGGCCCGCCGCTGGAGCGACCCCGCGTTCCCGCGCAGCTTCACCTGGTTCAACACCGAGCGCTACTGGGCGAGCCACGTGCTGGAGCTGCGCGAACAGCTCGCGGCGCTGCAGGAAGAACCCCTGCGCCTCCTCTAGCGCAAGGCCAACGTGAGGGGTGCGGCCGGCTAGGTGCGGCCGGCCAGGTGCGGGCACGCGGAATACACTAACTCCGCGGCGCTCCGGCGGGATAAACCACCGACCACAGCCAGCGCAGCAGCGAATTCTCGCGCAGCACTTCGCGGTCAACGGCATCGAAGAACGCCTCCGCGCCCGCCGGGTCGGCAAACAGGTCCATACGCGTGGTGAAGCCCCGGTCCGGGTCCAGCTCCTTCACCACCCGCGCCGGGTTCCCGGCTACCACCACATTCGCCGGCACATCGCGGGTCACCACGGCCTGCGCCGCCACCACGCTGTTGGCACCAATGGTGACGCCTTTGAGTACGGTGGCGTGGTCACCCAGCCAGACGTTGTCACCAATGTGTACCGGGGTGGGTTCCGGGGCGCGCGCCGTGCGGTCGTACAGCGTGTGCCAATCCGAATCCGTGATGTAGGACCCGTTGGCCATCATCACGCCGTCGCCAAGCACGATTTCGTCACTGGCACTGAGGCGGGCTCCGGGGCTCATCAGCACACAATCACCGATCTGAATGCGACCCTGCCCGGCCTCGCGGCCCCAGACGCCGATCTGCACACGGTGCATGGGTTCGCCAATCGCAGTGAAACAGCGCCCGATTCGAATGTTGGCGCCGGAAATATGCACGTACCAGGGCTTCATGATGGTGTGATGCGCCCCCAACTCGGTGCAGCGCGGGCGCAGGAAATACTCCGCATACCAGCGCCGGTAGCGCAGGTAGAGTTGTTTCAGCCAGTACGGACGAAGGTCCTGGTGCATGGTGCAATTCCCTGTTTGGTCGTCGTGCCAGTGCGATTTATGATGGCAATCCCGCCGGCGCAACTCAAGCGCCCGCCTCACTGTTACAGGAGCAGCCCCCGCGTGCAAGCTTCATCCCGCCCGGTCATCAGCAACCAGCAGGGGCTACACCCACGGCTGGCCCAGACCGTGCGTCGTCACCTCGAGCGGCCCAGCCAGAGCCCACTGGCGCCCCACAACAAGGCGGCGTGGGAGGCGCTGGCAGAGCACCTGGCGAGCGAACCGAGGCCACTGGTGCTGGACTCTTTTTGTGGCACGGGCATGAGCACGGCGCAGCTGGCCACCGCACATCCGCAGCATCTGGTGATCGGTATCGACCGCTCAGCCCATCGGCTGGCACTGCATCAGGGCGAGAATCGGCAGTATGTGTTGCTACAGGCCGAGTGTGAGCCGCTGTGGCGGGAACTGGTCCGCGCCGGGCACCGCGTCGACTATCACTACCTGCTATACCCCAACCCCTGGCCCAAGGCACGCCACCTGCAGCGGCGCATCCACGGCCACCCGGGTTTTGCTGACCTGCTGGCGCTGGGCGGCCGCGTGGAGCTGCGCTCCAACTGGCCGCTTTATGTGGAGGAATTCGGTGTGGCGATGCACCTTGCCGGGGTTCGGGGCTGTGTGCAGGCGGTGCCCGAGGCCCCGCCCCTGACGCGCTTTGAAGACAAGTACCGGACCAGCGGCCACGCCCTGTGGCGGTATCAGGGGCGGATACGCTAAAGTATGCGCCCGGAAACGAGGAACTGACATGCCCATCAGGAAAGCCGATCCAGTCTGGGACCGGATAGTGCGCGAAACGCAGCAGCATGCGGCGGAAGAACCGATACTCGCCAGTTATCTGCACGCCACCATTCTCAACCACAATAACCTGGAGTGTGCACTGAGCTTCCACCTGGCCACCCAGCTGGACAGTCCAACCGTGTCCTCCCTGTTGCTGCGCGAGGTGATTCTCGAAGCACTCAAGGACGATGCCAGCCTGCGCAAGGCCATTCGCGCCGACTTGCTCGCGGTCGAGGAACGTGACTCCGCCTGTCAGGAAATCTACATACCCTTCCTGTACTTCAAAGGCTTTCACGCCCTGCAAACCCACCGCGTGGGCCACTGGTTATGGCAGCGCGGGCGCCACTCCCTGGCGCTGTTTTTCCAGAACCGGGTGGCAGTGGAATTTGCGGTGGACATTCACCCGGCCGCCACACTCGGCAAAGGCATCATGCTCGACCACGCCACCGGCCTGGTGATTGGAGAGACCGCGGTGGTCGGCGACGACGTGTCGATTCTGCAGTCGGTCACGCTGGGGGGCACGGGCAAGGAACACGGTGACCGGCATCCGAAAATCGGCAACGGTGTGCTGATCAGTGCCGGGGCGAAAATTCTGGGCAATATCCGGGTCGGCGACGGGGCCAAAGTGGGTGCCGGCAGCGTGGT
>TARA_R110001599_G_scaffold353627_1_pt1 | contig 18656 bp, 20 predicted proteins | sample TARA_R110001599 | Tara Oceans TARA_R110001599 (sample SAMEA4398360) | marine metagenome | biome: Polar Biome; feature: [MES] marine water layer (ENVO:01000295) within the mesopelagic zone...; material: water (ENVO:00002006), including particulate matter (ENVO:01000060) such... | reverse complement strand
GACTATTGTCAGGACGGAGAAATCCTATTACATAATCCGGGTTTAACTCACTACTCACCTACCAGGTACCCCTTTTCACAAGTCAATAAAGCTGGACAAAAAAAAGTGGATCCACCAATAAAGGCAAGACCCACTTAACTAAAATATTTGACTTGAAACACGACACAATGTTCGTATTTATCGATTCCTACCAAGCTTTACTCTGAATAAATTAAACTCAGTTACAAAATGGCTTATTTTAAAGTGATCTCTGTCAACAACTAATTGTCCTTTTTCAGAAATAAACACTTATCGCAATAGATACTGAAAGGCATAATTTACTTAATTAGTCTGTTCTAAAGCTCTTCTTCTCTTTCCAACATTAAAATGGCACTTTGAGGGACAATAAAATATTTCTCCCCTTCATACATAACTTCAAAGGCACCATTCAAAAGAAAAATGGCTAAATCTCCCTCTTTTGCCTGCAAAGGAATGTATTTAACATTTTCGGCCTGGTCTTTCCATGGCTCGTCATCTTCTACAGGTAAAGGAATCGGATATCCTGGTCCAGCTTTAATAATATAGCCTTGTTGAACTTTATCTTTTTCCTGAACTCCAGGAGGTAAATAAAGCCCACTGGATGTTTTTTGGTTTGGCTTTTTTAATTTTATCAAAAGCCGATCGCCAACAATAATCAGTTTTTTAAGTTTGTTTTCGGATGTTAACTGCATGCCGGTATTTATTTAACGCTAATAGTATGGAAATAAAAATCCTCTTTAAGCAATAGGTCACTAATCAAGAAACGTAGTCCTATAAAACAGACTAATACGAAACTAAACCTTAGCACCAGATTGACAAAGCTTAAAATTGTGCCGAAATGACTGCCTCTAAAGCAATTTCGACCTTTAATAGATTGGTTATTGTTTAGGAAATAAACCTAAGGTACAATAAAAACAATGGCATCTCCGACAACCGAAGACACCATTATTTTTAACTTATTCTATATAAATGAAGAATATTATTTCTTATCTTCTTCATTTACCTCTTCGTAATCAACATCTGAAACACCGTCACCTGAAGCGTCTTCAGTTGCCGCATCAGGTCCTGGCTGACCAGCTCCACCTTCTGCACCTTGAGTAGCATTGTACATCTCCTGAGAAGCTGCACTCCATGCTGTATTTAAGGCTTCCATTCCAGATTCAATTCCTGCTAGATCTTGACTTTGATGTGCAGCTTTAAGCTGTTCCAAAGCACCAGAAACTGCGGTTTTGTTTCCTTCAGACAATTTGTCTCCAAACTCTTTAAGTTGTTTCTCTGTTTGGAAAATCAAACTATCAGCCTGGTTGATTTTATCGATTTTTTCTTTCTCCTCTTTATCCGTAGCAGCATTTGCTTCGGCTTCTTTTTTCATTCTTTCGATTTCCTCCTCTGTCAATCCAGAAGAAGCTTCAATTTTGATCTTTTGCTCTTTACCAGTTCCTTTGTCTTTGGCAGACACATTAAGGATACCATTGGCATCTATATCAAAAGTTACTTCAATTTGAGGAACTCCTCTTGGAGAAGGCGGGATATCTGACAACTGAAATCTTCCGATTGTTCTATTGTCTTTGGCCATCGATCTTTCCCCTTGAAGGACATGAATGTCCACTGCTGGCTGATTGTCAGCTGCAGTTGAGAAAACCTCAGATTTTTTAGTTGGAATAGTTGAGTTAGACTCAATCAATTTGGTAAATACACCACCCATTGTTTCTATACCCAAAGAAAGAGGTGTTACATCAAGCAAAAGAACATCTTTCACTTCTCCTGTAAGTACTCCACCTTGAATTGCTGCACCAATAGCAACAACCTCATCTGGATTTACACCTTTAGAAGGTTTCTTACCGAAGAATTTCTCAACTTCCTCTTGAATCTTAGGAATCCTTGTGGATCCACCTACAAGTATTACTTCATCAATGTCTGAAGGAGACATAGAAGCATCAGCCATTGCTTTACGGACAGGCTCCATAGATCTTTTTACAAGACTATCTGACAATTGCTCAAATTTAGCTCTTGACAAACTTCTCACCAAGTGCTTAGGTCCAGTCTGTGTAGCAGTAATATAAGGCAAATTGATTTCCGTTGCAGAAGAACTTGACAGTTCAATCTTAGCTTTCTCAGCAGCTTCTTTTAATCTCTGAAGTGCCATTGGATCATTTTTAAGATCAATGTCCTCCTCTGATTTAAATTCACTTGCAAGCCAGTCGATTATCACTTGATCAAAGTCATCACCACCTAAGTGAACATCACCGTTAGTAGATTTAACTTCAAATACACCGTCACCTAATTCCAATACAGAAATATCGAATGTACCTCCACCAAGGTCAAATACAGCAATTTTCATGTCTGCATTTTTCTTGTCTAAACCATATGCCAATGCCGCGGCAGTAGGCTCATTGATGATCCTTTTCACTTCAAGACCCGCAATTTGACCGGCTTCTTTTGTAGCTTGTCTTTCTGAATCATTGAAATAGGCCGGAACTGTAATAACAGCCTCTGTCACTTCCTGACCTAAGAAATCTTCTGCAGTTGATTTCATTTTTTGAAGAATCATTGCAGAAAGTTCTTGTGCAGTATAAGACCTGTCACCAATTTTGATAGCCACAGTGTCATTTGGTCCTTTTTCTACCTTATAAGACGCATGCTTTTTGTCATCTGAAATCTCAGAATATTTTTTCCCCATAAACCTCTTAACAGAAGAAATGGTATTTGCTGGGTTGGTAATTGCCTGACGTTTAGCAGGGTCTCCAACTTTTCTTTCGCCGTTTCCATTATCCAAAAATGCCACTATAGAGGGGGTGGTTCTTCTTCCTTCACTGTTCTGAATGACCACTGGTTCATTACCTTCCATTACAGCGACGCATGAGTTGGTAGTACCCAAATCAATACCGATAATTTTTCCCATAATTATATAAATTTTGTCGTTTTCGTTTTAAACACAAAACTACTATAACAACCAATGTGCCAAGTGAATTATTCGTGAAATTAATGCCACATTGTCATAAATTATGACAGGTTATCTTTATAAATGTCAATTTTTCGCATAATATTGCACTAGTAGCAACCGACATCAACAAGACAAGCCAACCTTTTCAATCAAAATGAAAATCTCACAAATCAACATTTACCCAATCAAATCTCTGGGTGGAATAAATTTAATCGATGCCAATGTAGAAGTTTCCGGTTTTCAATATGATAGAAACTGGATGCTTGTAGATCAGAATGGGAAATTTCTCACCCAACGTACCCTACCCGAAATGGCACTACTACAGGTAGCCCTAGGGAAAGACCATCTCCTTGTGTATCACAGCCTAAAAACTAGTGAAAGGATTAAAATACCTATTGATGAGCTTTCTGGTGAAAAGATTAAAAGTAATGTCTGGGACGATGCCGTAACCACAATCCATGTTTCTGCTGAAGTCGACAAGTGGTTTTCAAGCCAGCTAAATGTCAATTGTCACTTAGTAAAAATGGACCTGGAAAATAAAAGGTATATCGAAAACAAGTACAGCTTTAACAATGAGCATGTGAGCTTTGCAGACAGTATGCCATTTCTCCTTATTGGTCAATCCTCACTGGACGATCTAAATAGCAAACTGAAAGAACCACTGCCAATGACAAGGTTCCGTCCAAATATAGTTTTTACGGGTGGGCAGGCTTTCGCTGAAGATGATTGGAAAGACATTCAAATAGGTCAGCTAAGGTTTAGAGTCACAAAACCTTGCGCAAGATGCGTAATGACAACCATTAACCAAGAAACAGGAACAAAAGGCAAGGAGCCATTAAAGACTTTGGCACAATACAGAAATGTCGGTGGGAAGATATTATTTGGCCAAAACCTTATCGCTTTGGATAAGGGAAAAATTGCTGTAGGGGAGGAAATAAAACCATATTGACGCTTACTTTCAATCCCTATTTAAACCAACTGTGAAGAAATTTTCGTCCCTCAACAGAGGAACGATGCAATCGATAGTAAAATCAAGCAGTTTGAAATTATCAACCCGAAATCGCATGGTCTATAAACTATTTCGGAAATCAAAACGCCCTGCCAATCATTTCAGTTTCTCGTTGTTCTTATGCCTATCCTTGTCCCTCTTGTTTTTTTTCTCAAAATTTCTTTCAAAAGCTTTATTAAGGTCTATTCCTGTTTGATTGGCCAGACAAAGCAATACCCATAAAACATCTGCCATTTCATCACCCAAATCGACCTCTTTGTCACTTTCTTTAAAGGATTGTTCTCCATACTTCCGTGACATAATTCGTGCTACCTCTCCCACCTCTTCTGTCAAAATAGCCATATTGGTCAACTCACTAAAATACCTCACTCCTGTGGTATTAATCCATTCGTCTACTTGCTTTTGTGCTTCTTCTATGGTCATTGGTTCTACTTATTTAATTGCTTTTCCTTGTTTTAATTTAAGTGTATGCCCTATACAGTCTGGGATATCCTCGTTATAATGACTTACAAAAAGCAAAGTCAAGTTCATTTCTTTACAGAAAAACTCGATAGTAGACTTGAACCTACTTCTTTGCTCTTCATCCATGCCTTGGGAGGCCTCATCAAGAACTAACAAAGCTGGAGATTTAATCATGGCCCTGGCCAAAAGACAAAACCGTTGCTCTTCCAGACTTACCTGGCTCAACCTCAATTCACTCAAATGAGACAATCTAAAAGCTTCAAGCCATTTATCCACAATTACTTCTTGGTCTTTGTTTAGTTTTTTAAACAGTCCCATTGTATCAAAAAAACCAGAAGCCACCACCTTTTTACAAGTTTGGTTGGCGGGAAAATACCGGGCCAATTCTGCAGAAACAAAACCAATGGGACGCTTAATATCCCATATACTCTCCCCAGTACCTCTTCTCCTACCAAAAAGGGAAATATCATTGGCGTAAGCTTGAGGGTTTTCACCAAGCACTATACTAATTAGGGTTGATTTCCCTGCACCATTATGGCCTTTTATCAGCCATTTTTCACCATGCAACACTTGCCAAGAGAGGTTATCAAGTAATTTTTTTTGACCGTATTTGATGGTCACATTACTCATTTTTATAATTTCCTGACCTGAGTAAGCCGCTCCAAGGCCCTCCAATAATCCATCAAAAACCTCAGGAGAAAAATCAAACATTGAAAAGGCCTCATTTTCCAAGGGGATAAGGCTATCCCTATCCTCAACCACTGCTAACTTCCCTCCACTTATCCAGGCAATCTTATCAACGGACTCAGGAACTTCCCTAGCAGAAGATGTCATGATAATCTGAACCCCTGATTTTTGGATGGACTTGAGTATCCCTTCAAAACTAGCCCTCGTTTCCACATCCAGTCCCACCAAAGGCATATCTATTAATAACAGCTTTGGATTTTTTAACAAGGCTTGTGCCATTGCCAACCTTCTGGTCTCTCCATTGGAAAGTTTTATTAAGGATTTATTTTTCAATTCTTCAAGGCCAAATAGTTGAATAACATTAGGAAGATCCCATTTTCCTTCTCCCTTTATTTCCACTTCACTAAGAAATGCGGCTACAGTTGCCGTATCCTCAGATTCAGCACTATTGAAACGTTGTTGGTAATAAAAGCTTTGCTGGCTGGATTTGTTCCGAAAGGTATATTTCTGGGAAACCAAGGCAATCAGATCTCTAAAGCTATTGATCACTCCTAGGTCCCGTTGTTTTACCTGGTATTCAGCAGCAAATGGCCATTCAATACTCCCCTCTACCAAAGTAGTCCTGCCCAAAAGTGTTTCTAGAAACAAGGTTCGTTCTTTCCCTGAATCCCCTAAAATCGCCCAAGATTCTCCATTTTGAACTGTGAAATTTAAATTTTTGAACACGGTTTTCCCAAGAGACTGAACTGTAGCTTCTTTGATTTCTAAAAACACATTCTTATTCTTCATTCTATATTTTTTTGCTTAAATGGAAACCCCTAAATCTTACTGGACAAACATTAAACCCCATCCATGCTGTCAGCTATTCTGGATTGAAGAGAATATCAATTTTTCCTGATTTAATGGTGATAACTCTTGGCTCCTAAGCAATCGGTTTCTGCAAAGGAATGATAAAGGAAAGGGTTAAGGTTAATTTTTAATGACCAGGCCCTAATCAAAGACTTGACCTGATTACACAACCATAAAATATTTTTTTGAGAAAGGGGCTAATTTACACCTTGTTTTTTGAATCTAGGATAATTGTAACCGGCCCATCATTTATTAAGGAAACCTGCATATCAGCACCAAACTCTCCGGTGGAGACAGGCTTCTTCAACTGATTGGTCATCTCTTCTATAAATTGTTCGTAAAGCGGAATAGCGACTTCAGGCCTAGCGGCCTTGATATAAGAAGGCCTATTTCCTTTTTTAGTACTAGCATGAAGAGTAAATTGACTTACGATCAAAACATCACCATCTCTTTCCAAAATACTCTCGTTCATGACCCCTTGCTGATCAGTAAAGATTCTCATATTTACTACCTTTCTACATATCCAAGAAATATCCTCGGAGGTATCTGCTGTTTCTATACCTAAAAGTAGTAACAAACCTGGGCCAATCGCTGATTTTTCATTGGCATCAATGCTCACCGAAGCCTTTTTTACTCTTTGTAATACTACAATCATTGTGTCATTTTATGCATCTCAGAAGACGTGATGGTCTCATTTCCTGTGAGATTTAAGTTCAGCGCTTTTTGCACCATAGCTTTGGCTACCTGATGATCATAAATCGGTTTATACTTACTAAAGAGCCCAAAGAAGGTAACAAACTTCATGACTACTTTTCCTATTTCCTCCCCAGGCCTGTTTTCATTTCTTTCTCCTAATAATATGGAAGGCTGGAAAATACCAACATAATTAAAATCCATTCGCTTTAAACCATTTTCAACCTCACCCTTTACTTTATTATAAAGAATTGCTGATTGAGCATCCGCTCCAATGGCACTTACATACATGAATTTATTAGCTCCTAACCTCAAACTCATTCTTGCAAAATCCAGAACATAATCATGGTCTATTCGTCGAAAATTCTCTTTAGACCCCGCCTTTTTAATGGTAGTTCCTAAGGCGCTAAAAGCGATAATCGATGTAGAGGTCTCACTAAGTCCCTTTAACAAGGATCGCTTATCACCACCCATATTCTGCTTCCTAACTTCTTCTTCCAGGTCGACTTTATCCAAATGTTCAAAATCAACCTTTACCTGAACTAGTTTTTGATGTTTAAGGGCTAATTCCCTTCTTCCGAAGGTCACGACCCAATCAATGGCTTCATTCTTAAAAAGCTGATGGAGAAGTTGTATCCCCACCAAACCGGAAGCACCGGAAACAAAAGCGATGTGACTCATAAATCCTGATTTTTTTCCCAGTCTAAAAATTTCTCTATGTCCGATTGAAGGCTTTTGAAAATAGCGAGCAAAACAGTTATATCATCCACATAACCTACAAAGGGAATAAAATCCGGCACTAGGTCAGTGGGAAGTGCAAAATAAAACAAGCCAAGGACTAACAAACCCAATGACCTATTTGACAGGCCTGAATATTTCTTGCTCATATGGGCCTTAATCATTCTTATGAAAATTTCAACTTGAAATTTGACTTGTGCAAAAGTTGGGTTTTGAGAAAGCTCTTGCCACTTTCTATTTACTTTCACTAGCAAACTGCTCAGCTTTTTCTCGGTACCCGCAATGTGCTCAGCCCTGTTTAGGTATATGGCTTTAACCTTCTCAAAGAGGCTTTGACCTGATGTATAACTGTCCATGTGAATTTATTGCTTTTTAGTGTTTAGGTCAGTAGTAAATGCGTATTTCATCTTTGATTTTTTTTAGGGCGACTCCTATGCTATCCTGATCTGTTTCCATTGCGAGTTGAAATATTTTTTTTGACAACTCAAGACTCCTTTCATCCTGACTTACTTGCTGGTAAGCTTGGTTGATAAGTGAAATGGTTTGCTCCACAGCAGAACGCAAAGTCTCCCACGAATCATCTGTGAAATACACTTGTTGAGACAAATTATGATGGAACTCATTTCTAATTTCTTGAATCAACAGACTATGTAATTCTCCAGCCAGCATGTCAGGCCCATTTACCCTTCTTATAAGGTTGTTTGGAGAGATTCTTTCCAACAATAAGCAGAGCCTTTCACCGGCTTGAATTCGCAAAGGAATAATCTGTTCAGAATTTTTGGATTTGATATCCAACCATTTCATCTCTTTTTCCTTCTTCAAAAATGATACCGTAATAATAAACATTCCATAAATGACCAGGCCTGCAGGAATAATTATTTTTAATAGTTCAAAGAGGTAATCCATGTTCAAAGGTTTTAATTGGCAATATCTAAAATAATGTCATGTTTTACTATGCACCAATTGTTTTTCTGTTTTAATTTTGGAACCATTAATCATGCTACTTCCTTAATCCCACATGTTGACTCCTATAAAAATTACGGCCAAGGCTCTCGAAGAGATCAAATCCATTATGGCCACCAAGAATATACCTGTCGAATATTCCTTAAGAATAGGTGTAAAAGGTGGGGGCTGTGGTGGCGTTTCCTATGCATTGGGTTTTGATCTGACGAAGGATGGTGACCAGGAATTTGAAATTGGAGGGTTACCTGTATTAATAGAAAAAAAACATGTGATGTTCCTGATGGGTATGCAGGTGGATTTTCACGAAAGCAATGAAGCAAGAGGGTTTGTGTTTACCAATCCTGACCTACCCAAAAGACACGATAAGCAGTAAATAGTTCTATTAAAAGGATTAGACCAATCCTTCAAAACCATATTTCATATTTGCCCAGAAGGCATCAATTGCAACTATCCGCGGCTTTAGAAAGGAGATGATTTTTGGCCAATCATCTTTTCTCATCACGTTTACTCCTGTAATGGTTTTTTCCACTTTGCTTGATAGCTCCCCCCATTCGTTTGGCGAATCGGAAGTCCACTCCCACTCTTCCCCTACTTCTTGTTGAAAAATTCTTTTGAAAGTAATCAATTGATCGAACAATAAACCTCTGATTTCCTCATCCGGATGTTGAACTTCTATGGAAATGGAGGCAAAATCTCGTTCTGCTTTCATCCTAAAATACATGTGCTTCACACCTGTTTTATAGTTTTTCCAGTTGATTTTTGATCCATCAGCATTGGGCACAGGCTTCATATATTGACCAAAAGTAGTCCAAAAATCTTGTCTGGTTTTCTTGATTTCATGTTTCGTGTACATAAAACGACTTTATTGAAAATCTCTAGGGTAAACCACCTCTACAACAGAAAAATTAACTACCCCACCAAGGGCAGGATTATGTTTTTTTATTATCACCTGAATTTCATAACTTTCAGGATAGGCTTTTAAAATATCTTTGATCATTAAATACCCTAAATGTTCCAACAACTTCACCGGAACCTGCATATGAGCTTTAGCTATTTGGTAAAGCTTAAAATAATCAACAGTGTATTTGAGGTCATCCGTACGCATAGCTTCCTTGAAATCGGTGTGTACATGCATATCAACCGTAAAGCGATTGCCTAATTTCTTTTCTTCGGAGAACACCCCATGAAAGGCGTGAAATTCAATCCCCTCGAGTGATACTTTTCCCATTATTCAAATTGGTCAAAAAATGAACCCGATTGGTCCTTGTTTTTATTCTTAGGCAAAGTGGTATGCTCCTCACTTGGCTTTTCCATTTCTTCAGTATCTATCTCCTTAGCCGCTTCAGCTTCCGGAGTCGGGATACTTTCAATTTCAGTTTGAACACTTTCTTTCTCCGGTTCCGCTTGATTTTTAGGTTGCTCCCAAATGTATGTATTTCCAGAAGGAACTGGTTTTGATACTTCTTTTTCAGAAGAATTGTTATGTTTTTCCTTCCGTTGAAGTTCTTTGACCAAGCGGGTATGGATACCAGAATCTATTTCTGTGAATCCCTCCTGCGCTGCTCTAACGTTCTCTAAGGTCTCGGAAGCAGTACGTTTTAAATTCTTTAATAAATAATCTCTTTGGTCTAGTAATTTTTCATAATTCTCTACCAATAGATTGACATCCTCTTTAAGGTCTTCAATAATATTTTTGGATTGTGATTCTGCTTGATCTATCAGGCTTCTTGCATTCCCTTTTGATTCTGCATGAAGCGCATCGGCATTCATCTGCGCCTCTTTTAAAATTAATTCTGCTGTTTTATTCGCTTGTTCAATAATGCTAGCGCCAGTGTCTTCTGCTGTTTTCAATGTTTTGAAAAGCGACTGTTCCACTTCCCTTAATTTGGAAGCTTCTTTTTCAGCATGCTCATACTTTACCTTGAGCGCATTTTTCTCTTCTACAAGCTTTTCCCATTCTTGAGACAAATAGCTTAAGAAGGTTGAAACTTCATCTTTATCATAGCCTCTGAAATTTTTTTCGAAGGTCTTTTGACGGATATCTAATGGTGTAATTTTCATTTCTTCCTCATTTAGCCGATCTATGATCGGAAGTTATTGACCAATATTTATCTCCCAAACAGAAACAGTATGATCATCACTGATGGCTACTACTTGATCTTTAATCCACAAAACTTTATTGATGGAGGTTCCATGACCTACATACCTTGCCTTATCTATTACTTTCAACAATTTGAATGCCTCAGAATCCCAAATTTTCATTGATTTGTCCATACTACAAGTCACAAAATACTTACCATCCTCTCTAAAGGAAAGGTAATTGATTGCATACATATGTGCAGCAATATTCCGTAGCTCTTCAAAATTCGAAGGATCCCAAAACTTAAGTTGAGCATCTCTTCCTCCACTTACAAGCATTTTTCCATCAGGGCTGTAAGACAAGGCAAACACTGATTTTATATGTCCCTGCAATTTCGCTAATGGTTTCCAATTTTCTAAATCAAAAACTTTTACCATATTATCGCTGGCACCTACACTTATCTGACGCTTATCTGGAGAAACTGCCAATACGCGTAAAGACTGGTCACTGATTTTAATATGGCGAACAATAGATCTTTCGTCTATATCCAAAACCACCAACACCCCATCCCCTGTGCCTACCAACAATAAATTATCAATTACTTTTATATCAAAAATGGAATGGGAAGTGATTTTTAGAGACCAAATCTCCTTTTTACTCTTTAGGTCGACAACATGAACCCCTTCATTATTCTGCCCAATAAATAGCAAATTTCTTTGTTCATCTACTTCCAAAGCATAGACTGAACTGGGCAATTTAGCCAATAAAAGCCCATCTCCAGGACGAGAAAGATCCCATTCCACCACCATCCCATCTCCTGACCCAGTGTATATAAGGTGGGGCAAGCAACCAATGGCAAGTGCAAAAACAGAATGATTATGACCTCTTAATGTGTTAAGTTTACTTACTTGAATATTTGACATATATTGCAAAACCTAATTACCACTCAGTTGCCTTTAAGTTACTATGTTAACAAAAATAGAAAAAATTAGCCCTTTATCTGCTTTTGCCATCAACAATATTAAATCCTCCGAAAACAGTTCCATGGACTTTTTAAGTTTCAGAGAAAAACTATCTCTGGCAAATATCGGCCATCCACAAAAAAGAAAAGAATGGAAGGCTGCAAGATTAGCCATAAAAAACACCTTGGACAACCTGGAATTACCTTACCCTGGCTTTTATAAAGATCAACATGGCAAATCTCACTCTATGGATGGAGCAGGACATGTTTCACTTACCCATCACGGTGATTGTGCTGCAGCAATATTTCACAAGGATATGCCTGTAGGAATTGACCTGGAAAGCGTCAGAGAAAAAACAGTGCCACTAGGGCCAAAATACCTTGATCCTTTAGAAATAGACTTTTTAGGCAAAGACCCCTTATTGTATACAATGGCTTGGTCGGTAAAAGAAAGCATCTTTAAATGCCAAGGAAAAAAAGGCATTAGCCTAAGACAGAATATTATTTTAGCCCCTTTCACAACAAACGATAAAATTGTTAATGGTAAAATACACGGCTCTGATTTTTCCGATCATTACTACCAAGTCGTGGTTCATTCAGAAAACGATATGGTTCTAACCTATACTGTTTGGTGATTTTTCTTATATTTATGATTGTCACTAAAACAACTAGAGATGAATAAGCTTTTTGGGTGTTTTCTATTTTGTATTCTTTGGGCTTCGGCCTTATACGGGCAAAAGATTTCCAATTTAGAAATGGTTGATGCTATTTCTGGTCAAGAATATTCCCTTGAGAAAAACAAGACCTCCAATGCCCAGGTTTTTATTTTTTACACACTCAAATGCCCTTATCCAAAACTATACAACACCAGAATAAAGGCTCTGAAAGAAAAATACGCCCAATCCAATATCTCATTTGCCTTGGTAAACCCTCATGCTGGCCAGGAAGATGAAAGCTTGGAAAAACTTAGTTCATTGGCATTTGCTAAAAACAACAAACTGCCATTCCTTATGGACACAGATCAGGCTTTTACCAAAATGACAGGAGTTAAAAAAATCCCTGAAGTAGTTATAATCACCTCAGGGCCTACCGGATATAGCGTGGCTTACAGAGGAGCCATTGACAACAACGCGCAAGCGATGGAAAGTGCAACTGTACATTATCTTGAAACTGCTTTGGATGACTTAATAAAAAGAGATCGCCCTAGTCCTACCATTACCAGAGCCGTTGGTTGCAATATTAGGTTTTAGCCTTAATTTTGGTTCACTATTTTTAGCATTTGACTGACCTCTCTGGATTTATCCAAATCCCCAATTTTTTCGAAGGAATAGATGAGGTTACGAATTACTCTTCTTATGATTTCAATGTTTCCGCATGGCTCATAGTATTCTGGCTTGGGGTCCAATTTCAAATGGTCTAGGTAATTATTTATATCTTGTTTAGTAAAAATAAGCCCCTTATTAAAGGCGTTGATATAAAATTTAAATTTACCTGATTGATAGGTCAACACGAAGAGGTTAGGCAAATTTACCCCATAAACTGGCAAGCCAAGTTTCTTGGCTACCAATAAATAAACGGAACAAAGGCTAATAGGATTCCCTTTTTTGGTTTCCAAAACCGTTTTGATCATGCTGTTCGAAGGACTATGAAAGTTTTTCGTGTTGGCGGAAAACTTCAAATCATTGAACATCACATTATTGATTAATTTTATTTTATCATAAACGGATAATTCGTTTTTGAAGTTAGTCCAAACATCAAAATAAATTTGCTGCATGAGGGCGTTGAGCTGTTCAAATTCCAGTTCCGGATAGAGGTAGGTATTGATAATCCATAGTCCTTCAAGTAACTCTTTCTCTTCAGAGTTTTTCCAATTGGTAAGCCTTTCCATAAGCAAGTTTAATTGCATGTCATGGACGATCTCTTCGATTTCTTTTTGCAATTCAGGATTAAATGAACCCTCCCACTTACTTTCAAGAAAAGGGATGATTTCATTGCCAAGAGAAATTATTTTACCTCTAACATGTTCTTTTATTTCCTGATCCCCATCATCCAACAAAGACACAAGAGCATTTAATTCTTTATCTGTCATCTGAATATTCATCTCTAATAAACCTCACAATTCTATTAACCAAATTTACCAAATTTCAGCAATATATTACAGGTGACATTCAATTTTGAAGGAATATTAAAGTGCTAACATGAAAAAATCTATATCAAATAGCTTCCAATTCTTCTTTATAAGCCTTTATCGCTCTAAATATCCCTGAAGCCACATAGGTTTGTCCACTTTTGCTATTTAGGTACTTTTCTTCTGAAGGATTTGAGAGAAAACCAGTTTCTATTAAGATGCTAGGCATACTGGTCGTCCACAAAACATAAAAGGGCGCTTGTTTTACACCTCTGGAATGTCTGTTAACTCGTGTATTCAAATCGGTCTCAACTTTTTCTGCCAAGGAAAGACTATTGGCAAAGTATGCCTTTTGCATCAGGTTAAATACCATGTAGGATTCAGGGGATTTAGGATCAAACCCTTCATAGTTCTCTTGATAATCATCCTCTAATAAAATTACTGCATTCTCTCTTTTCACAATTTCAAAATTGGCATTGAAATTCCTACTCCCCATAACATAGGTCTCTGTACCGTAGGCATTGGGAGAAGAAATGGCATTACAATGAATCGAAACAAATAAATCTGCTCTATTTCTATTGGCAATGTTTGCCCGCTCTTTGAGTTCAATAAAAACATCAGTTTTCCGAGTATAGATGACCTCCACATCAGGTAGTAGCTCAGAAATATACCCCCCAACCTTCAGCGCAATCGCTAGAGCGACATCCTTTTCCTGCGAGGTTTTACCTATCGTCCCAGGATCTTTTCCTCCATGACCGGCATCAATAACTATCCTTCTTAATTTGAATTCTGCCTTTTCCTCAACAGGCGGAATAAATCCCACTGAAACACCTGTAATGAAGAGCAATGAAATTATAAGAATATTTTTCAACTTGGTTCGTTTCATAAACGTTAATAACCTTAACTTTACCGAAAATTTAATGATTTTTATAGCAAACAGAAATTATTGGTGCAGATAATAAAGAACGTTTTTCTTTCCATCTGTATGCTCACCTTTTTTGGGCATACTGTCTTGGCTCAAGAATCCGGTAATGAAAGATCTTCTGAACTAGAACTTACACCTCCAGATACCTTAGGGAATCCTGAAGTTAGGCTAGATACCTTATTGCCGGTACTCCCAGACAGCATTCTCCTTATCACCGCGGCGGATTTAGATTCTACCCAAAATCAACCAAAAGGTGATATTCAAACCACAATCAATTATTACGCCGAAGATAGTATCATCACGGACTTTGCACAAAATAAAGTATTTCTATATAAAGGTGCATGGTTTGAGTATGGAAATATCCGTTTGGATGCAGATTATATTGCTATTGATTGGAAAAAAAATGAACTCTATGCCTCCGGATTGAAAGACAGCCTTGGCGTTGCCCAAGGCACCCCTATGTTTAAGGAAGGCAATAGTGTATATGAAATCCGAAAGGAGATGCGCTACAATTTTAAAAGTCAAAAGGCCATCATTTCAGATGTGGTTACCCAACAAGATGAAGGGCTACTTCGAGGCGCAATAGTCAAAAAAGACAGTGAAGGCTCTGTATACTTGAGCAAGGGATTTTATACCACTTGTGACTTGGTGGAACCACATTGGCATATTTCTTCCTCCAAAATTAAATCTGTACGGGGCAAACACATTATTTCAGGACCATTTAATTTGTACTTCAACAATATCCCAACACCATTGGGACTTCCCTTTGGTATTATCCCCGATACTCCTGAAGAAAAAACATCTGGTATTATTTTCCCTTCTTATGGAGAGGAACAACGAAGAGGTTTCTTCCTTAGGGATTTTGGCTATTACTTTGCTTTCAATGATTATGTCCACACCAGGGTGACAGGAGAAGTGTTTTCCAAAGGTGGGTACGGGATGAAAACGGCTTCGGTCTATAACAAAAGATACAGGTTTAAGGGTGGATTAAATATTGATTATCAAAAGTTCCAAAGCCCAGAAACTGCTGAAGTACCTTTGGAATACGATGCTTTTTGGTTTAGGTGGAATCACACGCCAGAAACCCGAGGCAATTCCAGGTTTTCGGCCTCAGCAAATTTTGGTACCAAATCCTACAACGACAACATTCTTAACCAAGGGAATTACCAACAAAATCAACAATCAGATTTTTCCTCTAACATATCTTATAGCAAGACTTTTACAGGGACACCGTTCAGTATGTCCGCTAACTTAAGGCATTCTCAAAATCAGGTAACTGACGAAGTAAATTTGTTATTACCGGATGTGGCCATAAATATGAACAGGCAAAATCCGTTTAGAAACATTAAATTCGAACCCTTAAAAACGCTGAATGTCTCTTGGAATTTCAATGCCCAAAACTCTATAAATAACCGGATTACCACAGAATTGGGCGTTGACCCAAACCTTCAGCAGGAACTTGAAGAACTTGGACTAACCTCTACTCCAGATGTAATTCCATTTAATTTAGCCAACCTCCCCCAACTCTTAAGAGATGCTGACAATGGATTTAGGAATACCGTTCCTATTTCATCAAACTTTAGCCTCTTTAGGTTCTTTACAGGTACTGCCTCTATGAATTTTACTGAACTCTGGTACTTGGACAGAATCAACTACTATTACAACCCACAGGAAGAACGGCTAGATCAAATTTTGGAAAGTGGCTTCAATAGGGTAAATTATTACAATAGTTCTTTTAACCTCTCTACCAATGTGTATGGTTTTTACACCTTCAAAAAAGGATCTAAAATAGAAGCCATCAGGCACCACATGCAACCTACCTTTGGGTTTACAAGTACTCCTGATTTTTCAGATCCTAAGTATGGTTACTACCAAGAAGTGCAAACCAACGCCAGTGGCACCATTCAACGCCTATCTCGGTTTCAAGGTTTTATCTACGGTGGTGCTCCATTGGGAGAATCAAAATCACTTAGCATCAACATCAGAAACACGCTGGAAGCTAAACTTAAGACAGAAAGTGATACTGCAGAAGCTACTACAAAGAAAGTCCCCATTCTCCAATCCCTAAACGTGTCTACCAATTACAACTTTGCCGTAGACTCCTTTAATCTTGCTCCCTTCAATTTTAATACAAGAACCTCATTGTTCGACAAAAGGCTTTCTGTCAACCTAAATGCCACTTTTGATCCTTATGCTACAGGCACCTTTACCAATGGAGAAACTGTAATCACTAGGAGAATCAATGAATTTGCTTGGAAAAAAGGCCAAGGACTTGGTGTTATCAGAAGGGCTTCTCTTAACATCAACGGGAGTGTAAACCCTAGTAAGACAGAACAATCTCCAGGAGAGGTGCGTGATGATCTCACCAATGAGTTTTTAAATCAAGGGGGTCAAATGAATGATTTTGTTGAAAATGAAATCAATAGAATAGCCAATGACCCAAGCCAGTATATAGACTGGTCAATACCTTGGAACATGACCTATAGTTACAATCTGAGCTATAATAAGGCTGCCTCAGGGACTAAAAACGTCACCCAAGCAATAAACATATCCGGTGATCTTAGTCTATCTGACAAATGGAAGATCAATTTCACAAGTGGCTACGATCTATCTACTGCTAAGATTACTCAAACCATGATAGGCATCGCAAGAGACCTGCATTGCTGGCAAATGAATGTTAATTGGGTGCCTTTCGGAAGGTTTACCTCTTACAATATTGATATTCGGGTAAAATCAAGCATCCTTAGGGATCTCAAAGTATCCAGAAGAAGGTCCTTCTTTGATAGTTTCTAATATAAACCGAAGTAGATGGTCAACTTTAACCCGGATCATGTAATAGAATATATGATAGCCCCGTGTTTACGGGAAGTGTTGCAATTGCAAGAAAATCAGGCTGTTTGGAGATTTTAGCATAGCACCGCTATGGTGAAATTGAAAACAGCAAGGAAGTGACTGATTTTTAACAGAGCTTATAGGCTAAAGGAGTTATTTCACATTTCAGTTTTAATCACCTATCCTCTTATACAACTGCCTCTCTGGCAATTGGCATACTCATACACCTTGGCCCACCCAACCCTCTGGAAAGTTCTGAGGAAGGCATTTCCAACACTTCTACACCATAATCTTTTAAAGCTTTATTTGTGTGTTTATTCCTATTATATGAGATAACCTGACCAGGGCCAGTTGTAAACACATTGGCTCCATCGAACCATTGTTCTCTAAGCGCATATTCCTGGCTTACCTTATCTGTACCTATTATTTCCAGATAAGGAATTTCCATTCTGAGTACTTCTCTTAAGTTTTTTTTCAAAACCTTTCTTTTGATATTAACCTGTTCGCTATTTTCTTCTTTCCTGGTATAGACCGATATGTGTTGAACAGCCTGAAGCGCATCAGGATAAGTAAGCACTCTATTTTTATCTAATATGGTAAAAACAGTATCCAGGTGCATGAAATTTCTTTTCTTGGGCAAATGAATTTCATAGACCCTTTCTATAAGACCATCTGCAATAAGATTTTTAGCAACATGATAGACCGCTTTTTCATCGGTACGCTCAGAACACCCAATTGCAACTGCTTTGTTGGATAAAATAATCACATCTCCTCCTTCGATCGACGGTGTATTATTGTGTGTTGTTCTGGGATATATCTGATGGATTTTATCTTTAAACAAAGGGTGATTTTCAAAAATCTGCCTTACCATATTAGACTCCCTTTGGCGTTGATCCAACCGCATACTTGAAAAAATCATGCCTCCTGGTAATATGGCGGCGGTATCCCGTTGAAAATACAAATTTGGACATGGGGGAATTAAAAATGCCAAGTCCAAAAGGTCAGACAATGCTGCAGCACTCATTCTGCCTCTAACTTCGTGCACCTTGATACCAGCTATAAGGGCTTGTACACATTGCTCTTGAGTTAGTACTCCTAGAAGTTCATCGCTCAAATGCCCCAATCGAGAAACTGCCAACGCTTCCCGAATCAAGTTACTTCTCACCTCATTGTCCTCAAGAATATCCTCCAATAGTTGATCAAAATAATAAACCTCGGCACCACATTTTTCTCGTATGAGCTGTGTGAAAATATCATGTTCTCTTTGCATTTCCTCTAAGTAAGGAACATCTTCAAAGAGCAGTAAGTGTTTATTGTATGGTGTTGAACTCAACCTCCGGTAGCTAAAGGTTTACCATTGGTATATT
>TARA_R110001599_G_scaffold6742_5_pt1 | contig 18724 bp, 13 predicted proteins | sample TARA_R110001599 | Tara Oceans TARA_R110001599 (sample SAMEA4398360) | marine metagenome | biome: Polar Biome; feature: [MES] marine water layer (ENVO:01000295) within the mesopelagic zone...; material: water (ENVO:00002006), including particulate matter (ENVO:01000060) such as...... | reverse complement strand
TATTTTTATTAGCACTCTAGAACTTTGTGTTCCTTTTTATTTATATATAAATATACGAAGAATATCGCACTTTTCCTACAAAAATCGCAGGTATTTTAATAAAGTTATGAACAATATTAATGGCCATTCTATGAATACTAGCCATGATATATTGATAGTATGATATAGTAGATTTAATAATATTATTATTGTTATTAGTTCAATCATTATACTGTTCTTCCATTTTCATATACATGCTTTACTGTTGGAAATCTTAATGATGTTCCGCCTTCCTGATTCTTTGTCTCTTCAAAGTATTGAACCGTAATAGTCTTTCCTATGATCTTACTATGATCCTTTCCGAACTCCTTTCTTTGATCTAATGAGAATCCTGATCCAACACCAACTATATTATCCTTATGTTTAATAGTAACCTGGCTTAATGCATTTATGGTCTTTTCCTTCCCCTCTACTACAATTCTAATATCTCCATTAGTAGCTCCTACAACCTTATACTCTTCATCATAGAACTTCTTAACCTTTAATAGATTTTTTGTTCTCTTGCCTTCGTACTTTACATTCTTTCTTAACATAACGCCTTCCCAATTATTATCAGCTGCTAACTTAACCCATGTCTCAAAGTGATCATCACCTGAAATTACAGCCTGCTCTTCATACATTAGGTGATGTGAATAATTGGATGTAAATTGATAAAGAAATGTTCTTAATGTTTGTAATCTATGTTCTAACCAACTAGAGTCAGCTTCTCCATTAAATTCCTTTATATGTAACATATCAAATATCTTAAATACAGGATCCTCAATAGTATGATCCTTTTTCTTAATCTCTTTCATTACACTTTGAAAATCCTCATTCATATGTTCATCAAGTAAACAAATCTCACCATCAAATACATGATTGATAATACCAGTAGATTCGATAGCCTTCTTGATTTTATCCAATGTAGTAAATTCATTTCCTACTCTAGAATATAATTTACAATTACCATTATCATCTACAACAGCCAAACATCTTACGCCATCTAATTTTCTAGATGCATACCATGTATCATTCCAATCTACCAATTTAGGATCATATACATTAGCCAAAGCTACTTTGAATTCAGGTATCAATCCTGGAATAACCTTATTAATAACAGAATTAGAAGCTCTTAATTCTAAATTTCCATCTAAGATGTTCCAAATCAATTGTTCATGCCCTTGATGTAATAATGCGAAACCATTCACTCTTGCAATAGCATCATGACCTGTATATTTTCTATTTCTTAAATCATCTAACATATCAAAAATATTTTCATATGTATTATACTTAAATAAACCAGAATTCTTTCTGCAGTTGGCACTTGTTACATGATATTTGAAATAAGGATTATAAGTATAATATAATACCTTTGTAATAAAGGAATCATCCTCTATACTTTTAATAATTTTCTTTTTCTCTAATAGAGAAGATGTAGATTTCATTTTATCTACTAACTCTTGTAACCTTTCTAATTCTTTCATTATATTTTTAATTTTATTAGCACTCTAGAGCTCCGCGCTCCTCATTTATTTATATATAAATATACGAAAAATATATGACATATACAACCTTTTTCGCAGTTATTTTGCAAAAAAGTGTAGAAAGTTATGAAAAATTGGTTATTTTTTTACTTTTATGTGAATTACTTCTTGGACTTCAGTATCGATTCTTTTAAGCCCTTCTTCGTTTGTAACAAGCATGCAATTTCTATAATTATCCCAATCAACCTGGTATGTTGTATCAAGAACTCCATTATTTAATAATTTTATAAGAACATTTAATGCATTAATTGTATATAATGTATTTGTCATCTTTTTACGATGTAATGAAATTGTATTTGCTAAAATATTTACCTGAGTAGATGCGTCTATATTATAGGTGCACATCAATTCTGAGGTTTCTTTACTCTTTAATACGAAAACCTTATTAAAAAGAATATCGTATGATTCTATTATATTATCAACGGTAGGATGTAATACTTTAGGTGCTGAAAAAGTACATAGTAATTGTGTTCTCATAAGTTATTCTTTTTTTCTGTTTGCATTATATTTTTCCTAATACTTTTGAGCCTTCCATTACACTACCACCTGATACTGAGAATGAGAACGTATCTCTACTTCCAGATCTTAAATCTACTTGTGTATACTTTGTTCCCTTTTCTGTTATAGAATGTAAAATCCACATTTTTACAGCCGTATAACCTTTACCACTTTGAACACTTGATTCTACAATTACACCAGGTACAGATTGTCCATCCTTAACCGCATCGGTCATATTCATAGCTTTAAGTTTATCTTCTCTAAATTCTTTTCCACTCTTTAGGTATTCCCAAGCTGTTCCACTAATATCTGCTCCGTATACCTTGAACATAGGTAGGTCTGTTTTTCCAAAATACATTTCCTTTTCCAATTCTACGAATTCTTCTAATACTGTTGTGACATTTTTTATTTCACCCTTAGAACTTGCAAGCATTTTTGTTAGGTGTTCGTAAGCAGTGAAGTTAATCATAAGCTTTATTATATAATTTGCACCATCTTTTACATCTTTTGGTGTATAATCTGCAGGTCCTGCTGATATTCTTGTAGGATATATTCCGTCATTTGGAACTTTTAATAGTTTTTCTAAAATACTCCATTGCTGTTGAGCTTTGTTTAGTAGATTATTAGAATATGACTTGTTATTATTCAAGGCAGCTCTTGCAACCATCTCAGCATAGGCACCATAACTATATCTAGGTTTTTTAGCTTCCTTTAACCCTACAGGTGCTTTATCAAATTCCTTTTTCATAAATGATTCAAGTGATGGTGAGGGTTTATTCATACTAAACGTAAGGCTTTTTAGAACGGAAGATGAGAATTTGGCAATCTTGTTTTTTGCCTTATCCAATAATGATGTAAACTTATCCTTAACATATTTTAATCCCTGCTTAAAGTAATCTGCAAGACCTTCATTTAATAAAAAACCTTTTTCGCCATGCTCTGTAATTTCTTTTTGTAGATAAACCCTCCATGTATCCATAGGTTCCTTTAATCCATACATATCTGCAAATGCTACCTGAATTCTACCTAGTTGAGCTCCGCCCTTTTTAAGTTTATTACTTATTTGAAAAAATTCAATACCGGATTCGGTTTTACACTTACCTGAACTATCAAATTCTATTTTTTCGCTTTTCATTGCTGTAATAAGTGCTTGAGCACTGCCTTTAACTATAACTGTGTCTGCTGTATTGTCCTTAAATCCTGAAGTATCTAGATTTTTATTGTCATATCCAGCCTTATAATAACTACCTATACTTGAGTGTATAAAATTCCAGCCTTTACAGCCATGTGCCAATGCAAATGCATGTACGCCATTTGCTAATTCTAAAGCTCGTATTACATCAGGTATACCTTCTATAGCGCTTAGTCCAGAAGCTCCTGCATATTCACCTGATTTACCTAAAGCAGACTTGAAAGCACTGATTGCTCCTTCAACATCTGATTGTTGAGCATTTGGTGTCATTATTTTTGTATAGTAAGATGTAGGGTCAAAATATAATCCTGTACAAGCAGCTGATTCTAGTTCTTTTTCTCCCCATGAAATCTTAAATGGTGAAGATTTTTTTGTGGCATTCTTAAAAAGCTTTGACATCTTTGTTTTTGCACCACTTATCTTATATGTTTTACCTCCTGCACTAATATATGCAATTTTAGGATTTGTTTCACCTGGTGATAGGTCGACATCGATAGCATCAGCTGTTTTTGCAACAACCGTATATGGTCCTTTTGGTGCATCTCTCCATACATTGAATGTTTGTGCTCCAGCCAGCTGTTCCGTGCCTACAGGCTTATCCCATACTGAAGACTCTGCTAGTATACTTTCGCTACTAATAATTCTTCCAACCTCTACACAGAATTCCTGAAATGTTTTTTCAGTAAGTTGTTCTGGTTGTTGCTGATCTCTACTATCTTCACTTAGATTAGCTACTAATTCCTTAATAAATTTATGTGAAAAATTTTGTTCGAATAAAACCTCCATCAAGGTTGTCCTATGGCTATCATTAGATACGTCAGGCATTCCATTACCTACTCGCCAAGACCATTCTCTTAATATTTTATCTGCATTGAACTTCATATCTTATATAAATAGAAATTTTACAGAGGAAACCTTACTGCAATACATTATAATTGTCTCCTCTCTTGGTTTTGATAGGAAAATATAACGCGTCTTCTACATCATGTAAAAATGAATCCTTATCACTTGGGTGGTAATCAAATGTGAAAGAATCGTAAGTGTATAAAATAAGTTTTGATTTATATTTATCCATAACATTAATTAATTTATCCAAAATTTTACTGTTATATTCTGTCTCTAATGATTGTAGAAAATAGTTTAACAATTTCGGTGGATTCATATCCACTAGATTAGAAGCATATAACTTTCTTTTATATAAATATGTAGAAATATAACTTTTGGCCTTATATTCCTTCCACAATTTCTTTGTAAATATATCTATTTTATTAAAAAATTCAATACTTTTCATTTCACTTGGAATGCCTCCATATAAAATTCTAAATGATATTGTTTTAGCTTCCTTATATTCTGCATCCGTTAATACATCTTTGCCAAAATATTGTTTACCCAAATACATATGAATAGATTCATCAGGAAATTTATAATCTATAACCTCAGCCATCATTCTTAAATGATATGCATCAAAATCATATTCTACAATTTTACCATTCTTAAATCTACTTATAAACCTTTCTCTTGATCCGTCTTCCTTGTTAAGTGCTGCATAATTTATACCACCATATCGATTAGATGGTCTGCCTGTACTGGTATATAAATTATATTGTGAGTATTCATATCCTTGCATTGTAAATAAACCTGAATCCTCTATTTTATATAAATTATATAAAGTATTGTTATTATATGTGTTATACGCACTCCTATCTACCTTATCAAAATCATACTGTTTATACGCGATTTCCTTGAGTTTACGACACTTTTCCAAGTGTTTGAATATAGGAATAAGGGTGCCAATCTTTGGAAAATTATAGTATTTACGTTCTATAAAATTATGAGCTACAGTATTATTATTTGATAATTCTAATGGTATATTAGTATGAAACCAATTAGCCAAATTAAGATCTAATATCTTTTCACTTTCTACCTTATTCCATTTTAATATATGTAATAATTCCTTTTTATCAGGTGTAAGAATTTGTGTAAAATTTGATAATATTTTAGTTGCTTGATCAAGATCAAATGATGTTAAGGCTTCTGGGTGATTCATAGGAATAATAAACTCATGACCTTCATCTTTATCTATACCTAAATATAAATAAAATAAACATAAATCATTTTTAGCTGGGTGTTTATATATATCGGAGAATACCGGTATAACAAAAGCTGTTGAAAACTTTTCCGACATATTAAATAAGCTAACTACACTTTGTGGAGTTTCTACAATCATAACCTTTTTTATCTTTTACTTAATTAAATATACAAAAATTAATTCAATTTACCAACTAATCACCGCGATAAACCTCATCGTATTTTGAATACTCTACATAATTGTAAATGATGGTATGTAATTCAGCTATTGATTTACTATTAGAAGCTACTGTTCTCATATTAGTATCCTCAATACCAGATTCTAGAAGCTTTCCATCTTTACCATATATATCATTTTTAGGACCTGACACTTTCCACTTCATAGTAATAGCTTTATATAGAAAAGGATTTATACCTTCATCCTTAGCATCGTATTTATCATACTGATCTTTATCTATTTCCAAAATTGGAGCTGCAATATCATTTCTCTTTCTAATAAAGTATCGCATCATATATCCACGTGTCATATCATCTTCGTTTGGTAATACTATCTGGTAGTATGGATCATTAAATTTATAATCATGAGCCACATTATTTGATTCGGCTAATTTAATATATGTCCTAATAGTTTCAGTGTCGTATGTAACCAATGATCTTAATGGTTTACTGGAGCCTTCATCAAATACCCTACCAGTATAAGGGCCTGTAGATGTTACATTATAATATCCAGTATAAGATACATAATCCATTAACATGAATTTGGTGCCATCAGTATATTGATTTTCCTTTTTAATATGTGAGGGTGTATATCTTGCCATTCTATCCTCCTGTCTCCCCACCTTCTCTAGGCGCTGAAAGGATTTGAGTAATTAAATCCTTACATGCATCTACATCATCGATGGTAGATCTTTTATAAATTTTGGTTAGAAGATTTGTTATTTTTTCTTGCATTTGATCTACTGTTAACCTTTCACTTTTTACCGTATCCTCAGTCTTACCTTCCTTTATACCTTCCTCACCAACTGTAATACCTTGACTATCTAATGACATTACCATTGCATTAGGATAAATATATGATGCATCTCCTGGCTTGTTTCCAATACCAAATGTACCCAATCTTTCCTGCTTAGTAATATCATCTATTTTATTACCTTCTACTTCAAGATCCGTTAATTTTTCATCTGCCGTTGCTAATTTACTATAATGCAATTTAGTATATGCATCATTCTGTGGTAGAAATCTCATTATACAATCTATATCAGTAGACCAGTCAGTATCCGAAATGGAATGCTTTACATCCTTTACGAAAAAATAAACCTGATTTTGATATCTTGTTGGTATATAATCAATCATAAATCCTTGACCAAATTGTAATCCAGATATTCCATCTATTTCAAAACTGCAATCCAGAGGAATTAATTTACTAGCTTGTAATTCATTTTTTTGTTCTGCTTCACCAGTAAATCCTGTATTAGCTCCAAGAGCTAACATTTGTTTCATTCCATTAGGAATTTTAGATCTAAAATCTAATTTACGTAGGATACCATGTTGCTTTCCTGCTGGTAATTCCGTTACATAAACGTTATCATTTAATGTAAAATTGTCATCTACTACTGAACATATATTAGGATACATCTCATCCACCACCATCCTAAAATTCCAAGGATTACCGCAGGCCTCATTCATACTAGATAATAGAGCTTCCATATATCCTTCTAGTGTATCCTCCTCCTGAGTAATTCTTATACATTCATTTACATTAACAAATATATTTCCAAGATATCCAGCTGATAAGGGATCATTTAGAGACATTGGCCCGGCGCTATCTTCAGGTTCAATTATACCAGCTCGATAAATTGCTTCATCAATTTTTTGAACGGCAAATAAATCTACTTCCTCTGGGCCACTTAAACCTGATGGCCTGTTGGCTGTTTTTACTGCAGGAGTATAATGAGTATCTCCTACCTGCCCAGGAATTAAACATACTGAAGGATCCGATGATAATAAAAATTTGTCATTACCTATCACTGAAGTATACATTGGCTCATCACCTGTATTATTCATATCACTACCAATCATCATCGTCATTAATGGGCCTGAAGCTGGTGTTGTTTTATCACCATCTCCTGCTTCTCTTGTTGCATCACTAGTAACCTTATATAAAGGATTTATTATCTTATCTACCAGATCTCCAAATTTAACAAAATTAAATCTATCAGATGTAGTTTTTGCTAAATCCGATTCAATTGTTTCTCTAAATTTAGATGTAGATCCAAATTTATAGGAATACACTTTTAATTTTACATCTGGTATGCCGATTTGATCTTTTAATTTAATATTCTTTTCCTCAATACTACTGACATTATCGTAAATTTGTTTACCTATAGTAAGTAAAGCAGATGATAATCTACTTTCTTTTGCCTTATCTTTATCATCCTTATTTTCCCCTTGCTGTGATACTGGAGCTGCTAGTGGCATATTTAATGTAGTATCTCCCATTGCTGTAACTTCCGTTTTACAGTCAAAGGACATATCATCTCTTAGGTTCCAGGAAAAATTAACCGTATATCCAAACATAGCATCATAACAACCTCCTGAAGCTTTTCTTCTTTTATTAATTTCTTGCTGAACCTTTGTTGGATTTTTTAATATCTCATCATCTAAAGGCATTAGATCTAATGGTTCATTATGATTTACAGACCAACCCCATTCTACCAAAATTCTTATTCCAGGAGTCATATAGAAGGTTTCAAATCTTTCAAGATCATCTAAATGATAACATACCCAATTAACAGTAGCTTTTTTTAATGCACCCCTAGATCCTTTATAATTTATTGTTACATCCTTTATACCAGGCATAGGCTTAAATCCTCTTTGTATACCTTGGGCTCTTACTTCATCTAATGATGGATTTTCATTTTCATTGAATTTGTAAATACCACTATACATTTCATCAAACCCTTCTCTTCTACCGAATGTATCAGTATCCTTACCCTTTGCGTGGCCAGCAAACATGATATGTTCAAATCTTGTAGAATTTGAAAATTCACCATTCCACAATTCTTCTTTCTTTTCAGCTTCTTTAGTAGATCCTGCGCTGTCTGGTAAAGGCACTGCATTAGATACCATTCTTATATATGGTGTTTTTTGGTGGTGCCAATATCTATCTTCAGCAGGAACTCCTGGTATATGTTTTGCTAGACCCTTAATACGTCTTAACAATTCTTCACGAACATATGGTAATGGTGCGCTATTAAATAATGGCATATAACTACTCCTGTTTTATATTATTAATTGTATCTAATTTAGATAAGATAGCTGATACATCCTTAGGAATTATTAACTGAGTACCTGGTGTTACGAATAAGCTATCTCCTGGTAGATTGTTAGCTGCAGCTATAACCCACCATAGGGTCCTATCGTTATAAAAACGATTAGCTAAATTATCTAATCTATCTACTATAGAAGCAATAATAATATTGTCTGTAGTCTTTGTCGTAACCTCAGGTATAATAGTCGTAGTCTTAATAAGTTTATTAAAACGAGGATCTACCTGATCTATATTAGTGGCTCTTTTCTTTTTATTATATGAATATCTTCCCATTATTCTAACTCCAAATTAGCCATTTGTTCAAAAAAGTCTTTATGCCCAGCATCCATTTCTTCTTCTGTTCCAGGTCCTATATGACGTCCCATTATATCACCAAATGCTGTTGTTTTTGGTGTTGAGCCAATAGGAGTAAATCCTATTTGTACATTAAGATATTTGGGTAACTGAGCAACGTCTTCCATTTCTTCTAGGTTTATTTCCCATGGTGTATTTTCATCAACGGCAATAGTTACACTGCTAAGAAATCCAGAGGTTCTAAATAGATAATCTCCTAATGTTAATTTTATTAGAGGACCGATCATAGTATCTGGTGTAGCACTAGCCGTTTCATCTCCATAATGAGGATAACATAATCCTATTAAATAATTTACCTTTTTATACATTAATAATAATTCTTGTCTAGACATACATACTATCATTAATCCAAATGATATTGCTCTTTCTGCTCCACCATAATGATAAACCTTATCTGCTCTACCTATATATTTTTGATCGGACCAATTTGGTGTAATATTATCTGAGAATCCAGAAATGTAAGATCTAAATCTTAATTGCTTATCTGCATATATATCCTCCATTACCAATTTTACTAAATCCCTTTTATTACCATGAGTATCTATGGCTGTTGGCTTACCCTCATCACCATTAAGCTTCCACATATAATCATCCATATTAAGAGGAATCCTATAATCTGATCTATCTCTATCATCCTTATAATCCTGGAATCCAAATTTAGCTGTTAAATTATTTTTTTCATAGTCTGATGCTTTACCAAGACCTGTTCCTGTAAAATTAGATCCTTGCTTTTTAAGGTCCTTACGAAAATCATTATGGCTTGTTCCTCCATCAGCCATTTTTTTAGCATTGTCAGCTGTTATACCATATGAGCTTACTAAATACTTAGCTATTTGAGGCCCAGCAAATTTTCCTTCGGTATTTTCATATTCAAGGCCTTTTCCATCAATATGATTGGTTTGATTTTCATATCGTCTTATTGTTGTCCCGCCTATACCATATAATGATTTAGGTCCTCCGAATACGTCATCTGATAATCTATCTATCTTTTGGCCTTTAATTCCTAATAAATTTGCTATGCCTAAAAATCCTCCAGCTCCTAATGGATCATCACTTAATATCAAATCATCTTTAAGAGCTATTAATGTATTACCTGCCCCTTTACCTTTTGATACTGCGGATCCTGCAGGAGTTGATGAATCATATCCATCATTTAATATATTATGAGCATCTACTGCAGCTTCATAATCAGAATTTCCTTCGCCCATACCCAGTGGTATTAAACCATGTCTTTTGAATCTTATACCGAAATGTCCCGTAGCAACTGTAGCCAACATATTAATAGGTAAAAATACTCTTGTTCTTCTTCCAAGGAATGTCATATCTGTTTCTACCCTTGGATTAGATGCTTGTAAACCAACCTGCTTCAAAAACCATAATGCTCCTTTAATAGGATTATCGATTAATGATTTACCTAATCGGACTACATCCAACAAGCCTCTATTTGTAAGGGTTACAAAGCCACCTCTAAATGCTCCATCATCAAAAGTAGATCCGCCTAGTCCCCATGTTTGACCTATATCCCTTAATATATAAGGTTCCTTTGATTCCTTTATTCCTGTTGGATCATCACCCGTTCCACCAAATCTTAAATCATGGCCATATATTAATGATTTATTATAATCATAGCTAGACACCTGATCCTGTAATTCCTTTCTTGCAAATCCTTCTATCTGAGATGAAATTTCTCCATCTGCATATGATAATTTATGTACAAAATAATTTGGATTACCTTCTACTGAATTAAATTTAGCTTTTGTATCTCCAAAAAATGGAATTCTAGGAACGCCGTCTGGTACTCCGGATGGTCCAGTAGTTGATGGAACTATCATTTCCATCTGACCAAGTATATCATCCCTTAATGTAGCCTCTGCTAGAAAGCTTTTTGGATGGGTATCATTTATAGTAATATCAGTAGTAAAATTATTTATTAAATCCCCATACTTATTACCTTCAATCCCATTAAAATTAGGTCTTCCTGGATCAGTAGGCACAATTCCTTGTATACTAGCTGGATCAGCATTATATAAATTAAATGAAGGACCAAATCCTTGATTTATTGTTATTGATGGATTAATAGGTACCTGAGCTTCTATATGAGATGTGAATATTCCTGCAGCATCTCTAAATAACCCATTATACATTAACCTACCATCTTGAACGGTATCTGGATAAGTATATGTCATTGTTCCAGGAGATCCATTTATTCCTAAATATTGAGTATCAGTTTGATTTAATGTAAACCCTGTAGATCCATATATATTATCATCAAAATAATTTACTGGTGTGCCTATGGTTCCTAATCCTAATCCACTGTTATCTGGATATGTGAATTCCTGGCCTGATATTCCTTCAAACTTGCTTGGTTCGCCTGTATTAAATGCATTGTCAAATTGACCGATACGTGCATTTGTTATTGTTTGTATTCCAGAGGTAGTATCTATTATACTCGATTCATGCCTTCCATCGGGTGTTGTAGGGGTATCATCTATTGTACTTGATTCATGTCTTCCTGTCGGAGTTGTAGGACCATCATCTATGGTGCTCGAATCATGTCTTCCTGTCGGAGTTGTAGGGCTTGAATCAATATCGGATGAATCATGTCTACCTGTTAGAGTAGAATTAATAGGAGCTGTATCACTACTTTCATGTCTTCCTGTTAATGTAGAATTGATAGGTGCAATATCACTACTTTCGTTATTTGCTCCTAATGTAGAATTTAGTGGAGCTGTATCACTGCTTTCATGTCTACCAGTAGGTGTGGTAACACTAGAATCGATATCGGATGATTCATGCCTTCCCGTTAATGTAGAATTTACTGGTGCTGTGTTACTAGAATCATGTCTTCCGGTCAATGTTGAATTTACTGGTGCTGTATCACTTGATTCATGTCTTCCTGTTAATGTAGAATTTTCAGGAGCGATATCGCTTGATTCATGTCTACCAGTCAATAATGAATTTAACGGTGCTGTATTACTAACCTGGTTATTAGCTCCTAGTGTAGAATTTAGTGGAGCCGTATTACTAATCTGGTTGTTAGCTCCTAATGTAGAATTTAATGGTGCTGTATTACTTGCTTGATTATTTGCTCCTAGTGTTGAATTTAGAGGAGCTGTATCACTTGATAAATGTCTACCAGTCTGTGGAGTTAAATTGGATCCTGCTGGAGTGGGTGCATTATGTCTGCCTGTTTGCGGTGATAAATTAGTAGCTGGTATATCCGATTTCAAATTAGGATTAAATTGGCTCACATCTAATGGAGCTATGTCTGATTTCAAATTAGGATTAAATTGGCTTACATTTAATGGAGCTATATCCGATTTGAGATTTGGATTAAATTGGCTAACATTTAATGGTGCTATATCTGATTTTAGATTAGGATTAAAATTACTAACATCTAATGGAGATATGTTACTTGAATTATGTCTACCTGTTGGAAATGATATAGTTGTAGCAGGTATATTGCTTGAATTGTGTCTACCTGATGGAAATGATATAGATGTAGCAGATATATTACTAGAATTATGTCTTCCCGTTGGAAAGCTAATCTTCATTGGTTCTATTGGTATTCTCTTTGCCATATTATGCCCTTATTGATGCAAGACCAACTGCCTTACCAACAGCGGCTCCATCCATTTCTATTACTCTACCTTGAGCTACTAATTCTATTAACATTTGATTTTGTTTAACCAATATTTCAATTGCATTTGCCATTCTAGTAGATTCACCTCCATTACTACCACCTTGTCCCAGATCAGTTCCTGCTATTATACTGTCCTTGTTATTTAATGCAAAGGCCCCTTCCTCTGTCATGATCGTTCTATCACCATATCCAGCTGGTGGATCTTCTCCTGGCATAAACATATCATCCGGGGTATATCCTAGACCTTTCCATCCAAGATGGTTGATGGAAGGAAGCCAATCACCACTTGCACGTTTAATTTCTACGTTGAAAGGATATGCCATATAGGCTTTAATCATTTTACCCAAACCTTTTATTTTGTCTACTAATCCATCAAAACCTAGTTTAAGTTTATCCCACATCTTTCCAGGCCATGCTTTGATTTTTTCTCCAAAAGCGTTAAATTTTTCTTTTACCATTGTCCATCCTTTAGAGAACCATTCACCAATAGCCGTTCCAATACCTGAGAACCATTCTCCAATGCCACCTAGCCAATCCATCATTTTTTCACCAAATGACATATTAGCATATTCCAATTCAGCAAGTTTTTCCTCTTCAAAATCCATTACCTGATCATGAACATTTTTTGATTCAGCAAAAGCTTTTAATTTTTCTCGCATCTCTTTACCATCCTGAAGACCTGATGCTAGTAATCTTTGTTTTTCTTGTTCAATTAAATCCTTTTCGAAACTTGCTGAGGCAGCTGCCAAATCAGCTCTTACTTGTTGTTGACCTACCATATCGGTAGTCATATCTGTCATAAAGTCACCGAATCCATCTAGAGGATCACTAGCCCTAAATGTAGTATCTCCAAATTCCGCCATAGCACGAGCCATGATCTGTTCTTGTTCTTGTATATCAGTAACACCTGTCTTATCAAATAATTGTGCAAAGTATTGATTTTTAGCAGCTTCATTTTGATTAAAGAATTCCGCCATTGTAGCTTTATCTTTACCTGTTGAATTAGCAAAATCTGTCATTTGCTTTTCCATTAAATCTGAACTCATGCCTAATCCGGATAACATAGCTACTTCATCATCACCCCACATACTTCTATTACCGGCTATAGTCTCCTGAAGAAAGGCATCAGCCTTAGCTGCTTCTGCTTGTAGTTTTTCAGAATTTGTTCTTTCCTCAATCGCTGCATTTAATTCTGCAGAGGTTTCTGTCATGGCCCTTGATATATCTTCCAATTTGGCTAATTCTTCAGCATTACCTCTTGCTTCGAATTTCATAGAGGCTAACATTTGATCCGTGACAGATGATGACATTGCTAATTTATCCGCCTGTTCCTGAGCAATTCTAGCTGCAGCATCAACATCATTTTCAAATATGGTTAATTTACCAGCCATTTTACCAGCTGCATATCCAACTAATGCTCCAATACCTGCACCTAATAATGTTCCTACTATTGGTATCGCAGATCCAATTGCCGCTCCTGCTAGTGCACCTGTTGCTGCTCCACTAGCTCCTGTTACTGCTGCTGCTTTCTTTTGTCCTGATGTTGCGGTTCCTGCATCATTTAGATCTTTTGCAGACATATAAGCTGCAGCTCCTAAACCTAACGCTCCTCCTACTACACCAGCACCACCTAAAGCCGTTCCTCCTAATGAAGCCGTTTTACCTCCTGCTAGCATTGATCCAAATTGGCCAATTCGACCTCCTTTTATCATTCTACTTGCAGCCTTTCCACTTCCCTTTAATCCACCTTTCTGAAAAGCTTTTAATAATCTACCAAATCCCTTTGATCCTCCTTTACCGCCAGCCCCAAAACCTCCATCAGTGGTAACATTCATAGGATTTATTTTTGATCCTCTTGCAAAGAAGCCTCCGCCAAGTCCCTCAAATAAACTACCTATCTTTCCAGGAAATAATCCTTTAATTAAAGGACCGAACATTCCTACAACTTTTTTAGCAGCAAATCCAGCCATTAAAACATTTACAAATCCTTTCGTTGCATTACCTCCTCCAACTAATTTTAGGGCTGATTTCATAAAAGCACCAATAGGAGAATCATTAAGAAATTTAATAGCTGATTTTACACCTGATATTACTGTTTTGATTATAGTCCTTATAGTTTCTAAGAAATGTGTTAATCCAACTTCAAATTGTTCGGAATTTATAAAATTCATAAATCCTTTTTCAAGATCCTTAATATCTCCACCAAATACTTTAAGAAATATATCTCCAATACGTATTGCTATCTTTTCCATTACAGATAGACCGGTTTCTAATTGACCCATTACCTTAACCTGCTGATCTATTAATTTGGTTTCCTTTCCTTTTCTTTTAGCTGCTTCATCTTCTTGACCCTTTTTGGTTTCATTACCTTTAAGCATCTTTTCCATTTCACCAAGTTCTAATCCTGCAGCTTTAGCCATTGCTTCTTTTTGGAAGATATTCATTTTATTAAATTCTTCAATACCACCCATCTGTTTAAGAACCTCTTGAGAAGCTCCTAATGCATCTCCAGACATAGCTAATTCCCTAGCTTTCTGAAGATTAATATTTTTACCTGTAAGTAATTGAGCTTCCATTTCAGCTTCAATAGAACTTTCAAAATCCAATAGTCCTTTTGCTACCTTGGCCATATCATCCATCGATATACCCATACGTCTAGCTTCAATTGCCGCATTTCTTACATTATCTGCTGTTCCACCAAACATTGTTCTTGTTTCGGTTGATGCATTGGCTATATCCTGGAATACTAATTGAGCATTTAATCCATACATATCGGTCATGGCATATGTTGATTGGATCATGTTTGCTGCAGTATCTTCTGAGAATCCTGTCATGAGCATCATGTTGTCCATTACCTTAGCGGAATCCTCTGCACTTAATCCTATACCTAATCTTAATTTTGTAGCCGAGTCTACTAATTTACCAGATACATTATATACACTACCTAATTGATCGGATAGTGCTGCTGTCATTTCAGCTGCTCCTTCTAATGATGAAGCAAATCCTTCACCAGAAGCCCTAAATCTATCTTGCATTTGTTTAGCTAATGCTAAATTTCTTTCTTGATATACTCCCTGACCAGCTAATGCTTTATTGACTCTATCCTGCTCCTCTGCTAATTGTACACCTCTCTGACGCATTGTTTCATAACGTTTTAATCCAACAGCTAATAAACCTGTCATAAGAGTTAAAGGATTTGTTACAATATTTTTTAATGTAGAGAATATTTGACCAGCAGCTCCAGTTTGCTGTTCCATCGTATTTAATATATCTTTGGATAATTTTTCACGCCTTACTTCCATCTGTTCAGCTTTAGATGCTGCTTCTAATCCCTTCTGTGCTAGTATAAGCTTTTTTTCATCCTCTGTATTACCTAATTGCTTGGCTAAAGCTATTTCATTAGCAAGGTTTCTTAACTCCTCTTCATATGGGACTATCTCTGTTTCAAATCCTAAAGCTTCTGCTAAAAATTTTCGTCGGCTTTTCATACTACCAGCAACCTGTTGTTGAATCTTCTGAACACCATCAATAGTATCGGATACACCTTCTAATTCTTCACGTCTTTTTGCAGTAAGGTTACCCATTAATTCTTCTTGTATTTCCATCTTGGAAGAAAATTGAGCGGCTATTTGTAATTTTTTAGCCATATCACCATATACTTTTGGCCTGCGTGCTTCCTGTTTGAAAAATTCTGTTTCGGAGTCTTGTATCTTTTTACGTATAGTTTGTTCATCACCTAAGGTCTTTACCTGGTCACGTTTAAGAGTTGTATTTCTTTGTGCAAGTTCATTGGCTATGGCTCTTGCTTCATTAGCCTTTTCCTCTAGTTCTAGTACCGTTCTTTGGATCTTTCCACGCTTTCGCTGATCTCCTTCTGTAGAAGCTTCTACTTGCGCGGCTTGTAATTGGGTTTCAAGTTGTCGGGCTAGTTGTTCCGAATTTTTGTGCAATAGTTTTCCACGCTCAACGTATATCTGGTTAAGCTGTTCTTCATTTCGTATGAAATCTTTAGGATCTACTTTTCTAGCCATGAATTATTACTCCACTACTTTTTGGATTTATTACCTATAACATACCAATCATATATCTTTGACCATTTATCATAATGGGTAGCGAATGCAGGACTTTCCTTTCTACGGTTTTGAACTGCATTTTCCAAATCCTTTGTAGCTTTTTCGAATTCTTTGGTATATCTTTTTAATTTAGCATCGCCTTGCATTGCCATATAAAACTTACCTCGTTTATGAGTGGTTTTTAATAACCCCCATAACTTACTAAGTATACCTTCATTCATTTTTGGTGTTCTTGCCATAGTATAATTCCCCTATATTCTATTTGTATAGTATAGATATAAATATGTGAAAGGTATAAAATACTATGATTTTACTGCAGGTGGTCTGTGAACTTTAGGAGCTGGTGTTTCTTTTTCCTTACCTTGATTGGCATCATTCTGAGCCTTTACAGCTAGTTCTACTTCCCTCAAATAGAATTTACGTAAGTATAAAGGCATATTGTATACATCAGCATGGGTAAAGCCCTTACCATAATAAGTAAGTGTAAATATATCCTTATGAATTAAAGGCTTATGCTTTGGTGTTAGGCCAAAAAAACCCGCTGTCGATTGGTAAATCGACGACCTCATCATGTGCACAGTGTTCACATTCAAATCTGAATTGCATTGCAACATCAGGACCTGAATTTTTTATATTTTTACGTAGCTCTAAAGAATCTCTAGCCATTAATTCCGTTTCTACGAAATCTCTAATAGCTTTAGTATCCCTATTACCATCTATAGCAATAATTTGGTGTTTCATTCTAGTAGTAAGCTCTTGACCTGGCCCGTTCTTAGCTGCGAATTTGGCGATACCTTTTAACTCATCGTCTAATGCTTTATCCTTACGACCTGTCATTAGTTGATAAGTAATTTCCCTTTTAGATATAGGTAAAACAAATCTAAATTCATTTGTATGTTTCTCATATTGAGAGAAATCAATTTCCTTATGTGGTAATTGAGATAAATCTATTATAAGATCATTCTTTTCACCACATTCAGGACATTTCATTCCTACCTCATAATCCTTACCATAACCTAAGATCCTAGCTGCTATCATAATAGCATTCTTATCTCCTGTAAGTATATCCATGTAATTACATGGTGTAACAATTAATGATTTTAATAATTTATCTAATACTACCCCTTTCTTAATAAGGTTGGCAGATGTAAGGATATCCTCATCTCTTGCCGTCATGTATCTCATTTCAACCTGACCAGAAGCTAAAGGATGGTCTTTTGCATAAAACCATCCTTCGCTTGGTAAGTCAACGAGTTCCGTTGGGTATTTTGAATTGATCTGAGGAGCTACCTCAGGTTGTGCGCTGTTTGTAGACTTATTTTCGTCTTCCATAACTTATTCTCCTATATGTTAATAACTTTTATTTGTTTAATTAGTACTGTAGTATTGCGTAATCGTATTTAAGGGTAAGACCCATAGTTACGAACGCTTCACCACTAGACCAATCTAAATCACCTGCGGTTGTAGATAGTATGAATGCACCTTTCAATGTCCATTCTTCTACTTTATCACCTACAGGGCCTAATACATTGAATGTAATATCTTTCTTATAGAAATCAGCATATCCATCTCGACCAGTAACGGATTCGTGTGATAGTCTAACCCATTCCATTACAGCTTGTGCAGCTGAAGGAACTACAGGGTCATATAATTCTATTGATACATCTTGCCAATCACCTTTTCCTTTAAGTTTTCTTTTGACGTTAATGTGATCAAGAACTACCTCACCAAATGTTATTGATGGTCTTGAAGTTTTCTTAATTAAATATGCAGGAATACCATCTATATACATGATAAACCTGTTTTGCATTTTTGGTTCAAATGCGGTAAACATTGCTTCTGTTGGGTCGATTAATTGTGCCATTTGTTCTCCTCGTTTATTCTGTTTCTACATATATAAATATGTAGCTTTATAAAAAGTATCCTCTTTTTTAATTATTATTCAGGGAATACCGCTCCTGTTGGTAAAATATTAAAGTCTAA
>TARA_R110001599_G_scaffold9003_2_pt1 | contig 18746 bp, 16 predicted proteins | sample TARA_R110001599 | Tara Oceans TARA_R110001599 (sample SAMEA4398360) | marine metagenome | biome: Polar Biome; feature: [MES] marine water layer (ENVO:01000295) within the mesopelagic zone...; material: water (ENVO:00002006), including particulate matter (ENVO:01000060) such as...... | reverse complement strand
AATCTCAACGACGAATTGCAGATGCGCAGCGACTGGGTGATGCCGATATGCGGCGGTCAGGAACGGCTGAAACGCAACGGGACCAAGGCGCATCCGACCCAGAAGCCCGAAGCTCTGCTCTACCGCATCATGCTGGCGACCACCAATCCCGGGGACGTCGTGCTCGATCCGTTTTTCGGTACCGGCACGACCGGTGCAGTGGCGAAGCGACTGGGTCGCGAATGGATCGGTTGCGAGAAGGAAGACAGCTATTGCGAAGTCGCCGAACAGCGGATCGCCGAAGCGCTTCCGCTCGACGAAAGCTCTCTGAAGACGATGCAGTCGCCCAAGGCCAAGCCGCGGGTTGCCTTCGGGACGTTGGTGGAAACCGGCTATCTCAAGCCCGGTGACGAATTGTGCAGCAAGAACCGCAAGTTTAAGGTGAAGGTGCGGGCCGACGGTTCGATCATCTGGGATGGGCAGGAAGGTTCGATCCACAAGATTGGCGCAACGGTGCAGGATGCACCAAGCTGCAATGGCTGGACCTATTGGTATTATGATGACGGCAAGTCGCTGAAGCCGATCGACAATCTTCGCCAGACCTATTTGCTGGCTACCGAACCCTGAGATGGGCGCGTCGCTGGAAGAATTGGAAGCATGCGGAGCAGATGCGCGGCTCTATCTCAAGCCGGTCGGGCTGGTCGATAGTCCGCAATGGCATGAAGATAAAAACCAGCGGTTAAACAATAGTTTAATCTGGTTTTCTCAGATTGAATATCAGGTAATAGAGGCCGGAAAGCCGAATCTGAGGGGGCTGGTCAACCTTACCCAGTGGCCGGAATGGTCGGCAGCCCTTCCGGAGCCGTTGGCGGTTCGGGCCGCTGCTCTGTTCGGCAATATGACGAGACATCACCAACCCTTGCAATGCGGCGAGCGGATCATCCGGTTCGACCAGCCGCACGTGATGGGCATTCTCAATATCACGCCCGACAGCTTTTCCGACGGGGGCAAGCATCAGGATGACCCGGACAAGGCGGCCGAGGCAGGCCTGGCGATGGCTGCGTCGGGCGCTTCGATCCTGGATATCGGCGGGGAAAGCACCCGGCCCGGTGCCGAGCCAGTCTGGGAAGGCGACGAGATCAAGCGCGTGGTGCCGGTGATCGAACGGCTTGCCCATTGCGGGGCCGCCATCTCCATCGACACCCGCAAGGCAGCGGTGATGGAAGCAGCCATTGCTGCCGGCGCCGAACTGATCAACGACGTCTCCGCTCTGTTGCACGATCAACGGTCGCTCGAAGTGGCAGGGGTGTCCGGTCGTCCGGTTGTGCTGATGCACGCACCATCCAGTGGCAAAAATCCCCATAAAAGTGACGGATATGGCAATATCGTGACGGATACGCTCGATTGGCTGGAACAGCGGATCGCCGATGTTGTCGCTGCGGGCTTCGAGCGCGAGAAGATCATTATCGATCCCGGCCTCGGCTTCGGCAAATCGCTGGCGGACAATCTCGCCCTGATGAACAATATCGCGATGTTCCATACGCTCGGCCAGCCGCTGCTGATTGGCGCCAGCCGCAAGCGGATGATCGGGGCCTTGTCGAAGGAAGCACCGGTCGATCAACGTCTCGGCGGTTCGATTGCCTTTGCGCATCATGCGATCCAGCAGGGGTCGCAAATCGTTCGCGTGCATGATGTGCCCGAAACGGTTCAGGCCCTGCAGATCTGGCGCGGGATGCGCGACGCCGGGTTGACCGCGCCCGTTTGAACAGCGGTGCATGCTGATCGGTATCAAATAGAATATCTGTTTGGCCAAAGCGCGTCGATGGCGCTAGCATATATCCGCGTCGAAGATCCAAGCTGCGGGGAAATACATTGAAAGGCCAGTCTGACCGAGTGGTTCGACAAATTGTTATCGTCGGTGGTGGTACCGCAGGCTGGATGACCGCTGCTGCGCTTGCCCGCAAGCTGTCCGGAACCAGAGCGAATATCCGCCTGATTGAATCCGCCGAAATCGGTACCGTTGGCGTGGGCGAGGCGACGTTGCCGCAAATTCGCGAATTCAACCGGATGCTGGATATTGATGAAGCCGATCTGATGGCGCAGACCAGCGCGACGATCAAATTGGGCATCGAGTTTCGCGACTGGGGCAAGGCGGGGGATCATTATGTCCATCCCTTTGGTGTGCATGGCGAGCCAATCGGCCCCGTCGATTTTCATCACCACTGGGTCAGGGAAAATGCCCGGGGCCGGGCGGAGGATTTTGGCAGCTATTGCCTTGCTATCGAGGCGGTGCGCCATCAGCGGTTTGATTTGCCGCCGGAAAATCCGGCGTCGTTGTTGCACGCCTATGCCTATGCCTTCCAGTTTGACGCCAGCCTCTACGCCGCCTTTCTTGCGGACTATGCGACAGCGCGCGGTGTTGACCGGATCGAGGGCAAGGTTATCGCGGTCGATAGCGATGGCGAGACCGGCTTCATCCAGTCAGTCATGCTGGAATCCGGGCAGCAGATATCCGGGGATCTGTTCATCGACTGTTCCGGCTTTCGCGGGCTATTGATCGAACAGGAAATGGCGACCGGTTTTGCAGACTGGAGCGACTATCTGCCGTGCAACCGGGCCTTTGCGGTGCCGTGCAAAATTGCCGATCCTGTCGAACCTTTTACACGCTCTACTGCGCGTTCTGCCGGATGGCAGTGGCGGATTCCGTTGCAGCACAGGATCGGCAATGGCCATGTCTATTGCGACCGCTATATCAGCGATCAGGACGCGGTCGACTTGCTGATGAAGAATCTCGAGGGCGCCCCGATTGCCGAACCCAAGCAGCTGTTTTTCAGGACCGGCAAGCGCGAAAAATTGTGGAACCGAAATTGCGTGGCGATCGGGCTGTCCGGCGGCTTTCTCGAGCCGCTTGAATCGACCAGCATCGATCTGATCCAGAGCGGTATATTGAACCTGATCGCGCTCTTCCCGGAGAAGCAGTGCGCAGCGTCGGATGTTGACGAATATAACCGGTTGATGGATCTGGAATATGATCGCGTCCGCGACTTTCTGATGCTGCATTATGTGCTCAACCAGCGCGACGAACCGTTCTGGCGGGACATGCGGGAGATGGAATGGCCGGATAGTCTGGGCGAGAAGATAGAGGCTTTCAAACGGCGCGGGATTGTTCCGCAATATGATCACGGTCTGTTTCAGCCGGCGAGCTGGCTCTCCGTATTCATCGGTCAGAATTTGGTGCCCGAGACCTGTGACCCAAGGGTCGATGCGATATCTGATGCTGATCGCACCAACCGGTTTGGACATATCCGGAGAACGATAGATAGCAGAGTAGGGCAGATGAGCGGTCATCTGGCATTTCTCGAGAAATATCGGGCTACCTATTCCGGCACAGCGGAGGATGCAGCGTGAGCGACCTTGCACAGCGGGTCAGGCGGATCGCCATTTGCGGCAAGAGTCACGAATTATGGCCGGTCGCGGCGCTGATCGCGAAAGATTTGCCCGCAGATATCGAGCTGGTGCTTGTAGAAGACGGTAGGTCTGTTGCACCGGCGGCTGTCGCTGTTCGCCTGGATGACCCGTTTCTCGCGCATATGGGTATTGGCACCGAAAAACTGGCGATGGCAAATAGCGCGCTTTTCTCTCTCGGCGCCGAATTGCGGGACTGGCAGGGCGACGGAAGCAGGTTTTTCCTGACCGGTTCAGGGAACCTGCCCGCTATCGATGATGTGGCCATCCACCAGATCATGTTGCGTGCCGCCATGTCCTATGATCAGCCGGAGCGGCTGTCCTATCTCTATCAGCCGTTTCGTTTGCCAGCGCGGGCGATGGAAGTGGGAAAATTTGCGTTTCAATCCGCTGATCCACGCTCGCCGCTGAGCATGCTGCGTCCGGTCGCCCAGATGGATCGCGCGCATTATTCGGCATTGCTCAAAGACAATGCCGGTTCCGGGCCCCTGATGATTTTGGATGCAAGGCCAAAGGTCGTGCAAACATCGCCGGATGGCGGGGCGATAGACCGGATCGAACTGGACAATGGAGAGACGGTCGAGGCCGACCTGTATATCGATGCGTCCGGAGGGATCAGCCGGTTGATCGGCGGACCCTTTCTTTCCGACTGGCGGTCGGTTTGCGAGGGGGTCTCCTTTGATCGCATCCGGTCGGCCCGGGTATCTGATCTGCCAGCAGGCCAAGCCAGCCACGTTGTGGTTCAGGCGATCAAGGGGGGACTGTTGATCACCACGCCGCTGCGGGACCGATCAATCGGGCAATTTATCTATGCGTCAGGCCTTTTGACCGGCGAAGAGGAAAAACATCTCGTCGGGCCCGAAGCTGAGGTCGCGTCGTTTGAACCGGGATATATCGATAAGCCCTGGCATGGCAATTTGCTGAGAATGGGCAGTGCATCGGCGCGCTTCGGACCGTTTCTCTCGGCTGACATGACATTATTGCAGCGTCAGGCGATGATATTGGCGGATCACCTGCCGACGCGTCTCGACATGACGATCGAGGCAAGGGAATATAATCGGCGCCATCTGACAGCGGCGGAACAGTTGCGTGATTTCATGTTGCTGCCATTCGCTCTCAACCGCCGGGAAGACCTGCCGTGGTCCGATATTGGGGAAAGCAAAATGCCCGAAAGCCTGGTCCGGAGAATTGACCAGTTTCGCAGCAGAGGGCGGGTCGTCGTTTATGATGGTGAAATCTTTGACGAACAGAGCTGGATAGATATTATGATCGGTTTTGGTGTCGTGCCGGAACGCTGCGATCCGCTGGCGCAGGGGCTTGATATGACCATCATGGCGCGCCGATTAAAAAGCCTCGTGGGCGCCTTTGACCGCTCGCTTCTGGAAATGGGGTCTGTGACGGCGCCGTCGGCATTCTCGACATGAACGTGCCGTAACAGGCTAGTCTGCCAGTTCCACCTGTCGAACATCATAGCCGGACTTGTTGAGGTCGGCGATCAGGCCTTCGAGTTGCTCGCGATCCTTGGCTTCGCACTCGATATCGGTGATCAGCCCTTTTGCCGGCAGGTTGGTAAACACGCGCTGGTGATAGATTTCGATGATATTGACTTCATGGTCGGCGAATTGCCTCACCACATTATACAGTGCGCCGGGCTGATCGCGGAGATGCAGGCGGAGACGCGCGAGACGGCCCGACCTGGCGAGGTCGCGCAGCAGGACATTGGCGAGCAGGCGGGTATCGATATTACCGCCGCAGAGTACAAGACCGACTTTCTCGCCCTTGAACTTTTCCTTGTTTCCCAGAAGCGCGGCCAGTCCCGCAGCTCCTGCGCCCTCGACGACGGTTTTCTCGATTTGCAGCAGCAGGCTTACCGCGCCTTCCAGCTGCGCTTCGCTGACCAGCAGGATTTCGTCCACATGCTTCTGGATGATCGCGGCGGTGAATTCGGAGGGATTGCGGACCGCAATGCCTTCCGCCAAAGTATCGCCACCGGCGGTAACGGTCTTGCCGGTCAGTCTGCCATACATGCTTGGATAAAGCGCGGCTTGCACGCCGGTCATCTTGATCTCCGGCCTGATTGCGCGGGCTGCGGTGGCCATACCGGAGAATAATCCGCCGCCGCCGATCGGAATGATCAGCCGGTCGAGATCGGGCACGGCTTCGAGCATCTCGATCGCAACCGTTCCCTGACCGGCCGCGACATGCGGATCATCAAAGGCGTGGATATAGGTGAGGCCACGTTGCTCGGCCAGCGTCATGGCGTGGGCATAGGCTTCGTCATAGCTGCTGCCGAAAATCACGATCTCGGCGCCATGGCCACGGGTCTGTTCGACCTTCACCATCGGCGTGGTGCTGGGCATCACGATGGTCGCCGGGATGCCAAGGTTCTTGGCGTTATAGGCGAGCCCCTGGGCGTGATTGCCGGCCGATGCTGCGATAACCCCGGTCTTGCGTTTGCTCTCGTCCATCAGCAGCAGCGCATTGAGCGCGCCGCGTTCCTTGTAGGCAGCTGTAAATTGCAGATTCTCGAATTTGAGAAATACTTCTGCGCCGCTAAGCTGGGAAAGGGTGATGCTTTTCAGCGTCGGCGTATTGACGACCCGGCCCTTGATCCGGTCGTGCGCTGCTTTCACATCCTCGAAGTCGAAGGTGGGAAGGGCGGATGGCTGCATATCATTCATATCGCCAGAGGCCCTAACGCATCTGGTCATCGAGGGAAACAATGATTATGGCCATTCAAGGGGATAAAGGAATCTATGGCGAAAATTGCATTTATCGGGATCGGCGTGATGGGCGGGCCCATGGCGGGTCATCTGGTCAAGGCCGGGCACGAACTGACGGTCTATAACCGGACGCGGTCCAAGGCCGAGACATGGGTGGCCGAATATGGCGGCTCACTGGCCGAAAATCCGGCGGTTGCGGCAAGGGACAAGCAGATCGTGATCACTTGTGTCGGCAATGATGACGACCTTTCCTCGGTCACCATGGGGCGTGATGGCGCCTTTTCTACGATGGCGTCGGGCGCCCTGTTCATTGACCATACGACGGTGTCGGCGCGGATCGCCCGCCAGCTGTCGGTCGAAGCGGAGGGGCGCGGGATACATGTGGTTGATGCGCCGGTTTCGGGCGGTCAGGCTGGTGCCGAAAATGGCAAATTGTCGATCATGTGCGGCGGCAGCAAGGAAGCCTTCGCGGCGGCCGAACTGATCATGGATGCTTATGCCGGGCGGATCGTTCATGTCGGACGGACTGGCGCCGGACAGACAACAAAGATGTGCAACCAGATCGCGATTGCGGGTGTTCTCGAAGGGCTGTCGGAAGCACTGCGCTTTGCCCAGGCCAGCCAGCTTGATCTGGACAAGGTCCATGAAGCGATCTCCGGCGGAGCGGCGCAGAGCTGGCAGATGGACAATCGCTGGGCGACGATGGCGCAGGACAAATTCGATTTCGGCTTTGCCGTCGACTGGATGCGCAAGGACCTCGGACTGGCGCTCGAGGAGGCGCGGACCAATGGCGCGGCTCTTCCGGTGGCGGCGCTGGTCGACCAGTTTTATGCCGAAGTGCAGGCCGCAGGCGGCGGACGAAATGACACGAGCTCACTGGTTTCGCGTCTTCCCAAAAGAAAATAATCCAAGGAAATTGATATGGACGGTTGGCTGAAAAATTGTGGCACAGCGTTGGGCGCGGTGGCTGCGGCGGTTTTTCTGACGCCCGTGCCGGCTCTTGCCGACAGCCTGATCGAGAATGTCAACGGGATGACCCTCGACAGCGAAGGCAAGGTCATCCGTTTCGCGGCGATGGTCATCGATGACGACGGCAAGGTAAAGCAGTTGCTCGACCGCCGTGACAAGCGTCCGCGCGAAGTCGACTTCCAGTTCGATGGCAAGGGCCAGACCGTGATCCCGGGGTTTTTCGATGCCCATGGTCATGTCATGGGCATGGGCTTTGGCGCACTGACGCTGGACCTGTCCGATACCGGTTCGCTGGCCGAGGCGCTCGCCAAGATCTCTCAGTATGCAGCCGACAATCCGGGGCGGCAATGGATCATAGGCAATGGCTGGAATCAGGAGGCCTGGGGGCTGGGCCGCTTTCCAACCGCTGCAGAGCTCGACTCGGTGGTTGCCGACCGTCCGGTGTTTCTGTCCCGCGTTGATGGCCATGCAGTCTGGGTCAATGGAGCGGCGATGGCGGCAGCCGGCATTTCATCCGCGACCAAATCACCCGGCGGAGGCAATATCGAAAAGAGCGGCGGCAAACCGACCGGCATATTCGTCGACACGGCGATGGATTTATTCGACGCCGCAATTCCCTCACCCAAGCCGGTCGACCGCGACGTCGCCCTGAGCAAGGCGCAGGACATATTGCTGGCCAGCGGGGTGACTTCGATTGCCGACATGGGGACGACGATGCAGGACTGGCAGAGTTTCCGACGGGCGGGCGACAAAGGCCAGTTGAAGGTGCGGATCATCTCCTATGCGGCCGAAATCGAGAATATGATCGCGATCGCCGGCCCCGGGCCGTCGCCCTGGCTGTATGACGATCATCTCCGGCTCGCCGGGGTCAAACTCTATATCGATGGCGCTCTGGGGTCGCGTGGCGCTCTGCTCAAAAAGCCTTATGCTGACAAGGCGGGGGAAAGCGGGTTGGCAATGCTGAGCTCGGCACAGCTGAAGAACAAGATGAGCCGGGCAGCGATGGACGGTTTCCAGACCGCAGTCCACGCGATCGGTGACCAGGCCAATGACGACATTCTGTCGGCCATTGAAGAACTGGGATATACGTACAAGGGCGACCGGAGATGGCGGGTCGAGCATGCGCAGATCGTCGATCCGGTTGATATCGGCCGTTTCGCCGCCACCGGCACGATCGCATCGATGCAGCCGGTGCACCAGACGTCCGACCGGCTGATGGCGGAAGCGCGTCTGGGGACGGATCGTCTGGTTGGGGCATATGCATGGCAATCGTTGCTTGCGTCGGGTGCGAAGCTTGCGTTCGGCACGGACGTGCCGGTTGAATCGCCCAATCCTTTCGCTGGCCTTGCTGCTGCGATGACCCGTGAGGATGCCGCAGGCGAGCCTTTCGGAGGGTGGATGCCGAAGGAGAAGCTGAACCGCGAGCAAGCCTGGAATGCCTATACCAACGGCGCCGCATATGCCGCTTTCGCCGAAGATCGCCTCGGCAGTCTGGAACCCGGGAAAAGGGCGGACTTTCTGATTATCGATCAGGACATCCTGCTGGCGACACCCGAACAGATTCGCAATGCACAGGTGCTGCAGACCTGGATCGCCGGTCGGCCAGCATTTGTCCGGAGCAGGTAGGACGGGGCTAAGCGGTTTGTTATCGGGTTGACCGGAGAAAATTATTCTGGGTTTTGCGGTTGTTAAGAATCGCAAATTGCTATAAATAGTTTTCCAGAAGGGATGGATATAAAGATAACCCTTCAAGAAGCAGTGGGGCGCAAGAGAGTCCTGATGTGGACTTTCTCTCTTTGTTAAATACCTATTGGAGCATTATTATGAATCTCGGTAAACTAACGGCTGCTATTTCCGTAGCTTCTTTGGCTGTTGCACCTGTAGCAGCCCAGGCAGCTAACAGCGTTGCGCCAGCGGTAGAACGCATCGGTGCGACTTCGACTTCTTCGGAAGAACTTGAAGGCGGCAACGGCATCCTGATTGCTCTGCTCGCAGCAGCAGCAGTAATTGCCGGCATCATCATCATCGCCGATGATGATGATCCAACAAGCCCCTGAGGTTTGACAAATCAATTTGGAAACGGGGCGATTTTCGCCCCGTTTTTTTATGTTCTCGGTCCTGATTAATGTCGAAAATCTTGGTAAACCACCTTTTCATTTTCTCCCCTGCATTGCATATTGCCCCTGTCGACTCTGAACCATTTGAGAAAAGGCTGGCATTGTGACTGCACCCGTTCGCTTTCCACGATTTTTCGTAACCAATCCCAGCCCGTGCCCCTATTTGCCCGGCAAAAGCGAGCGCAAGGTCTTTACCGAGCTGAATGGCCCGCACACCGAGGAATTGAACGATGCGCTCGGGCGGATCGGATTTCGTCGCAGCCAGAATGTCGCCTATCGTCCCAGTTGTCTGGATTGCAAAGCTTGCGTTTCGGTCCGGGTGCTGGCGGACGAGTTCCGGCCGAGCAGCACCCAGAGAAAATTAATAAGACGCAACCAGGATCTGGTTGTGGAAGCCTGCGAGCCCTGGGCTACCGACGAACAATATCAACTGCTGCAAAAATATCTGGCAAAACGGCATCCCGGTGGCGGCATGGCGGAGATGGACGAGATGGACTATAGCGACATGGTCGAGCAATCGCCGGTCAAAAGCTTTGTCATCGAATATCGCGAGCCAACCCAGGACGGCAGCAAGGGGCGTCTGGTCGGTGCCTGTCTGACCGATCAGCAGGGCGATGGCCTGTCGATGATCTACAGCTTCTTCGATGCCGAGCATGGAGAACGGGCCGGACTCGGCAATTATATCATCATGGATCACATCATGCGCGCCAGGAAGGCCGGATTGCCCTATGTCTATCTCGGCTATTGGGTAGATGGTTCGCCGCAGATGGAATATAAGGTCCGCTACCGTCCTATCGAACGACTGGGCCCGGATGGCTGGAGCCGATTTGACCCGACCGCCTTGCTCAAGCTGCAATACCCGAGCTAATTCCGTCGAACTGAATTCAGCGCAATAAGCCAGAAAAAAAGGCCTGCTAATCGAACCGGATTGGCAGGTCTTTTTTCTTTCTGTCAGCCTATCAGTCGTACATGCAGCGCGCCTGCTGGCATCCCTTCAACGGGGCAGCTTTCGGCGCTGGTTTCCAGGTTTTCTTGGCGGCAGGTTTCCACCGCTTCTTGTGGGCCGGTTTTGCATATACCACTTCCTCTTCGACATAGGTCGTTGTGGTTGTGGTGGTAACCGGCGCAGACTGTATAACGATCGTCGTCACCATCGGCTGTGCCTGCGGATAATAATAAGCCTGACCATATTGTCCGTTCCAGCCGCTCGGATAGGTGGGGTGGCTCTGCGGCGGTTGCTGGTGATGATAGCGGACCGGCGGATGAGCGGGGTGGCGACGGCCGTCATGCTGCTGGTCATAGCCATATTGCTTGAGCAGCTTGCGGCAGCGATCGGTTCCCTGATCTATTGCCGCTCCTGCCACCGCGCCCAGGCCGCCGCCGATCAGCGATCCGCCCAGTCGGTTGCCGCGACCCGCGATACGGTTGCCGGCGAGCGCTCCGATCGCTCCGCCAACGACAGCGCCGCCGATTCCGCTGCTTTTCTTGCATCTTTCGAGATAGGCCAGCTCTTCAGAACGCGGGTCGTCGTAACCGCGGTTATCCGGATAGGGTTCATGATGCCGGGGTGGCGGGTTCTGGGCTTGGCCGGAACCCCAATGCGGGGTCATCCCACCATCACCGATGAACGTGCCGGAATATTCGCCTTCATAGATACGGCCTTCGGCATCCCGATAGGTGCCTTGCCAGTCTCCCTGATAGCTGCCGTCTTCCTGATAGGCGCCCTGCCAGTCGCCCTGATAGGTCGAACGCGCGTCATTATAGGCGGATGGTGTGGATACGACACGGTCATCGTCGTAAAATACTGCAGGATCATAGGTCGCCTGGCCGGCGCGATAACCGTCCTGATAGCCCTGATGATAACGATCCCAGTCGAGATTGTAGCGCGCGTCTTGAACCACACCATAGCGGTCGGTCAGTACAGCGTCGTCATAATAGCGCGACCAGCCGTAGCCGACATTGGGCTGGGACAGCCCGTAATAGCCGAAATTCCCGATAAAATAGCTGGGCTGAACATAGGTTTGCGGAAGGCGGAAGCCGCGATGGGGCTTGCGATAGCCCTGACCATAGCCCACGCGGCCCTGGCGAACGTAGCTGCCACCGTGACTGCGGCTGTTCATGCGATGGTTGCTGCCCATGTTTTTCATGCGGCGCATGTTCTTTGCGTGGTGCATGTTACCCATGTTCTTCATCTGGCGCATATTGCCCCTGTTCGGCATGGTTTTGGCCCCGGATGCGGGGTTGGCCAGTGCTGTCGAAGAAGCAAAGGAGAGGTCGATGAGAGAATTCGAGGTGTCGTCCGACACCGAGTCGACAGCGGCATATGCCGATGCTGGCGCCATCGCGAAAACACCAGCAATGCCAGCAAGTAAAAGGGTCTTCATGGTTAACAACTCCCTAGTTTCGGGCATGCACCGAGCATGTCCGACCGAATATTGGTTAACGTTCATTTACCATTTTTCGGGCGCTTTGGCCATTAGGGGGTTGTAAAATAGAGTAGATTTACGCCGTTGTATCGAAATGGGGCACATTGGTTACCGTGTGGTTAACCAAGATTATCGGCAATTGCGTCGATCAGTTTGACCAGACCGCTCTCGTCTTCCGCGTCGAAATGATCGGGCAGGGGGCTGTCGAGGTCGAGCACGGCAATCACGCTCCCGTTTTTCATCACCGGTATCACCAGCTCGCTGCGGCTTTCGGCATCGCAGGCAATATGTCCGGGGAATGCGTGCACATCTGCCACCCGCTGGACAAGGCTCGAGGCCGCCGCAGCGCCGCATACGCCGGAACCAATGGCAATCCTGATACAGGCCGTCTTGCCCTGGAAGGGACCGAGTACCAGCTCGTTATCGATGACCCGATAGAAGCCGGCCCAGTTGAGTCCGGGGACATATTGCCAGATCAGAGCCGCGACATTTGCCATATTGGCAATCGCGTTCGGTTCGCCGTCCACCAGAGCGGCAGCGAAGGATGTCAGTTCGGCATATAATTCTGCCTTCGGTTGATCTTTGTCGATCGCAATTTCCAACATGGTGGAGTCGTCCGCCTTTCCTTTTATTCTTCGGCTTCCGGTTTTTTGACCGGATCATATTTGGCAAACCAGCCCATGATATTGTCGACCTTGGCGATCAGCTGGCTTGGCCTGCGAGCAATAAGGTGGGACGCACCGGGAACTCTTACAAGCACCGTATCGACTTTCTGGACCTTGAGCGCGGTATAGAATTGTTCGGCTTCCCAGGCGGGTGTCCGCCAGTCTGCTTCGCCGACCATGACCATCGTCGGCGTCTTCACATTATTGACGATGGAAAGCGGCGAACGGCGCCAATATTCCTCGGGTTGCTCCCAGGGCTGGGCGCGGAACCAGTGGCGACTGACGAAGCGGGCGATATCACCGGCCAGTGCCATGCTGGTCCAGTTGATTACCGGCTTGATCGTCGCCGCCGCTGCGAAGCGATCGGTTTTACCGACAGCCCAGGCGGTCAGCACCCCGCCGCCCGATCCGCCGGTGATGAACAGCCGGTCCTTGCTGACATAATTTTTGGCAATCAGGGCGTCGACTACGCTCATCAGGTCATCATGATCATTGCCGGGGTAATTCAGATCGATCAGCTGCGCAAAATCTTCGCCATATCCGGTCGAACCTCTTGGATTGGCATAGACCGTCACATAGCCTTGTGCAGCATAGCGTTGAATTTCAGCGGAAAAATAAGGACCATACATGGTCGCCGGGCCGCCATGAATTTCCAATATCATCGGAAAGCTGCCGTCGGGGCGAAAATTCGGGGGCAGGGCAACCCACGCTTCTATCTCTCTGCCGTCGTGGCTCGACGAAATCTTGATCTCCTCGATCCGGGCTAGGTCCAGATGGCCAAGTGCATCCTCGTTCAGACGGGTCAATTGGCGGCCGTCTCGCCCGCCCCGGTTGATCGCGACTTCGGCGGGGCGATTGGTGCTGCCCTTGGTATAGGCAATGATCGGCGAACTTCCGCCGGCGTTGCTGGCAACCGAAAAACTGCCGGCGGCATAAGGACGACCGAGCGATGTGCCGCCAATATCCTCGACCAGAGTACGAACATTGCCGGACAGATCGATCGAGACCAAAGTCAATATGCCTTCGTCCTCGACCTGACCGATCAGTGCCTTGCCGTCTGACCGCCATGCGATATTGTCGACCGAGCGATCATAATTGACCGTCAGATTTCTTGCGCCACCGCCGTCGGATGCCATCAGATAGACATTATTCTGTTGGTAGGATCTGAGCTCGTCGTCATATCCGAGATAGGCGATACGCGCACCATTGGGGGCAATTTTGGGCGCGAAATCGGGGCCGTCGCGCTGGGTCAGCGGGGTGACAGCCGCGCTGGACAGGTCTACACGGTATATTTCGCTTTCGATCGGATCGAGATCAGCGTCTTCGGCTTCGTTGCCGGTGACCAGTAACGCGTCGTTGCCCAGCCATTGCGGGCTATCAAAGCCATTTTGCCCGTGTGTCACCTGTCGCGGCGTGCCGCCCTCGGTGCCGAGGACGAAGATCTGGGTCTTGCCCTTGGGCAGATAGCCGGCGCCGTCAAACCGGAACACGAGATCATCGACAACCCGGACCGGCTTTGCCCATTCGGCCCCCTCAGGGCTTTTTGGCGGCTTGGCAAAGCCTGGACGCTCATCGGGTACCAACATGGTGAAAGCGATGCTCTTGCCATCCGGGGACCAGACCGGCGCGCCCGGGCTCTGTTCCAGCTGCGCGAGTGAAAAGCTGTCGCCCGTGTCCTTGAATCGCAGACGCAGTTCCTGTTTGCCGTTGTTCGACGCCATATAGATCAGGCGGTCGCCGGTCGGAGACCAGCGGACAGAGCTGCTGGAGCCTTGGCCGCTTACCAGTGGCCGGTGGGTGCCCTTGCGGGTGTCGATTGACCATAGATCGCTGACCACCTGGTCGGCGAACTTGTCCATCGACTTGCGGGCGTAGACTATGGTGCTGCCATCCGGAGATATTTGCGGATCATCGGCATATTCCAGATCGAACACGCGTTCTGCAGTAAAACGTCGGCTGTTGTCGGCGTCGGAGGCGAAAGCAGCGGTCGCCAAGGATGGCAGGCTGCAGATGGCGAGCAAATAACGCGTTTTCATCGAAATCCCCTAAATTCTCTACATTTCTTATGCGGAAAATCACCGCTTTGCCAACCGGAAACAACGGGTTTGGCCGGCCCGAATTTCAGGCTATGATATATATGACTCAGTCGAGCCCCGGTTTTCCACGCATCTTTTTGACGTTGGATTTCTTTTTCTTGGTGTCGACCCGCCGGGCCTTTGCGGCTCTGCTCGGGCGGGTTTTGATCCGGCGGGCGTCGCGTTCGTAGGCCTGTTCGATCATTTCGCTAACCCGCCGCCGTGCTTCGGCCCGGTTGGCTTCGCGGGTCCGGTAGGCGCGGACGGTCATGATCAGTTCGCCTCCGCTTGTCATCTTTCGGCCTGCGAGCGTCTTCAACTTGCGGAAGGCATAAGGTTCCAGCCCGAGAGCGTAGATATTGACGCGCATCTGGACTGCGGTCGCCACCTTGTTGACATTCTGTCCGCCGGGACCGCTGGCGGCAAGAAATGTTTCGGTGATCGCGCTTTCGGGTAAGTCAACCATATGCCGTTCCTAGCGCGATGAGGGCGATCGCGACAGGACTTGTTAACCGGGGATGAGGTTTGCTGTATATTATCGGTCGTCCTGATGCCGATATGGCGCAAAATTCGATCAGGTTCGCTCGAAAATGACGAATTTTGCTCCGAGATTGGCAAAAAGTTAATTTTTTTTCAGACGGGGCCGAGAGTCCTGAAACGACTCATTCCTGCGGGTTTCAGAGTCATTGACATGCCCGCGACTCATGCTGAATCCTGCGTTAGGGGAAAATTAACCTTTTACGTTCATTGATCTTATGGTTAATAAATGATCCATCAGGTCGGCACAGTGGTCGATCTGGAGCGAGTAATTAAGAAAAGGGGCTGCCTCATGCGCGTGCTGCTGATTGAAGACGAACCAACGACCGCAAAAGCGATTGAGCTGATGCTGACAACCGAAGGTTTCAACGTTTACACCACAGACCTGGGCGAAGAGGGGCTCGATCTCGGCAAGCTCTATGATTATGACATCATATTGCTCGATCTCAACCTACCAGACATGCATGGATATGATGTTCTCAAAAAGCTGCGTGTTGCGAAAGTACAGACACCGGTGCTCATCCTTTCCGGGATCAGCGAGATGGACAGCAAGGTCCGTTCCTTTGGTTTTGGTGCCGATGACTATGTTACCAAGCCGTTCCATCGCGACGAACTGGTTGCCCGCATTCATGCGGTTGTTCGCCGTTCGAAAGGCCATTCGCAGAGCGTTATCCGGACCGGCAAGCTGGCGGTTAACCTGGATGCCAAAACCGTCGAAGTTGATGGCAATCGTGTCCATCTGACCGGCAAGGAATATGCGATGCTCGAACTGCTGTCGCTGCGCAAGGGAACCACCCTGACCAAGGAAATGTTCCTCAACCATCTCTACGGCGGTATGGACGAACCGGAACTCAAGATCATCGACGTGTTCATTTGCAAGCTCCGCAAAAAGCTGGCTCTGGCCTGCGGCGGAGACAATTATATCGAGACGGTCTGGGGACGCGGCTACGTTCTGCGTGATATGGAAGAAGAAACCGCGCCAACCGCACAAGTTGCCTAGAAGACAGAATTACTACCCAGAACTGGCCTGACCGTTGGGCCTCAAATCGGTGGAGCCATGCTGGTTCCGCCGATTTTTTTATGTGCTGGTGTCGAGATACCAGCGCTCGGAGCCTTGCAGCGCCAGCGCGGTCAGCTTTTCCGAATAATAGGCGCCGGTGTCGATGCCGATGCGGGTGCCGGTTTCCACGACATCGTCATTGATCGTGTGACCATAGACAATGACTTTTTCATGCGCTTCCGAAGCGGAGAGAAATTCCTCGCGGATCCAGCGGAGGTCTTTCTGGCGCTGTTCCGAGAGCGGAACGCCGGGGCGGATTCCGGCGTGGACAAATGCATAGTCGCCGACAATGATCTGGTCCTCGAAACCCGAGACAAAATCGACGTGCTCCCTGGGAAACAGTTCCGGAATGCGCAGGGCCAGTTGCGTCATATCCAGTTCCATATATTCCTTCATCGTGATGTCGTAACTCAATATCGTCTCGCGCCCGCCAATCCGGTTGAAAAACCGCACGGATTTTTCGTCACCGGAGGCTGCCGCGAGATAGACTTCTTCGTGATTGCCCATCAGGAAACGGACGTTTCCGAGTGTTTCCCTGGCTTGCATCGCGGTGTCGATAACCCCGGCGCTGTCCGGTCCCCGGTCCACCAGATCGCCGAGAAAGATGATTTCACTCTCGACTGCACCGCGTTCGCCATCATCCTTGACGATCTTGTCCAGCAACCGTTGCAAAAGATCATTGCGGCCATGGACATCGCCAATCGCGTATACCCTTCGCCCGTCGGGGATGGTCGCGCTGTCGAGCGGCCGAGATGGCTTGTTCTTGCGTAAGAGACGTTTCAACATGATGCTAAGAAATCTGTCCTGAGAAACGAAGTTTCAAGGGTGGTTCGATATTTTTCTGTTTCAGGCGGTCTTATAGTCCGGAATGACCTGAACCGCTGCTGAAAATCGTCAGCTTTCGACGGTGAAGCTCAGGCCGGCTTTGTCCTCCAGCCGCTTGACCAGCTTCTTGCCCATCAACGCGCCGGGGGTCCACACGCCACCACCGCCGGTGATCTTGTCCTGGGCGAGGCAAAGCGCGGATTCAGCGATCATCTTGCTGGTCGAGCCGTAGCCGGGGTCCTTGTCGCCCTTGACGCAGAGGCTTGCGGTGTCGCCGTCGGCGGTCTCTCCGAGGAACAGGAGGTCATAATATCCATTTTCCCGCTGTTCCCTGGTCGGTCCTTCGCCCGGCTTGGGCGCATCGCTGCCACCGAAAGGATTGGCCTTGGCGACCATTTCAGCGGCCTGCTTGCCGAGATCACCCGGGCTGGTGACAACCATTTCGTCATATTTGAAATCTTCACCATAGGCAAAGTCGAGCAGCACATTGGTCCGGTGGACATTCTTGGTGTTGATCGGTGCCATGATGAATGGCGCGACCCAGCTGTCGATCGTCTTGTCATATTTGGGGACGAGCATGTTGGGCTGGTCCGGTCCTTCAAAACCGGGCGTCAGACCGAAACTGCTCGCGAGGACTTTGACGAGACCGGGATTTTTGGCGATCGCCTTCATCGTTTCCTTGAGGCTGGCAGCGGTGCCGCCCGAGAATGTGCCTTCCATCGCGCGAACCCGGCCGCGAACGCGGGTCGCCGGCTTGCCGAAGCGCTTTTGCATATCTTTCTGAAGCATCAGCACGCCGAGGTCGAAGGGGATGGAGTCAAAACCGCAAGAAAAACAAATCTGTGCGCCGGACTTTTCAGCCGCATCCTGATGCTTGTCGATCATCTCACGCATCCATCCGGGCTCGCCGCACAGGTCGACATAATGGGTGCCATTCTTGACACAGGCGGCGACCAGTTCGTCGCCGTATAGTTGATAGGGACCGACAGTGGTCAGCACGACCTTGGTGCGGCTCGCCATCATGTCGATCGAGGCGGCATCGTCGGAATCAGCGACAACCAGCGGTGTGTCCTTGGGCGCACCGATTAGGTCACGGACCTCTTCCAGTTTGTCGAGGCTTCGTCCTGCCATTGCCCATTTCGGGGCGTCCTTGCCGACACCATATTGCTGCGCCATATATTCGGCGACCAGGCGACCGGTATAGCCGGTTGAACCATAGATGATGACATCAAATTCGCGTGTATCGGACATGGCGAGCGCTCCTGCAGATTGTTTAATCGGTGGGTTAATTTCTGTATCTATGGCCTAGAGCTTGGCCAGAGTCACACCTTTTTGCCGCATATATTTGCCCGAACGGTCGGCATAGCTGGTCTCGCATGGCTCGTTGCCCTTGAGGAACAGGAACTGGCAGGCGCCTTCGTTGGCGTAGATTTTGGCGGGCAGGGGGCTGGTGTTGGAAAATTCCAGGGTCACATGGCCTTCCCATTCGGGTTCCAGCGGCGTGACGTTGACGATGATTCCGCAACGGGCATAGGTCGATTTGCCGAGGCAGATCACCAGCACATCGCGCGGAATCCGGAAATATTCGACGGTCCGGGCGAGCGCGAAGCTGTTGGGGGGAATGATGCAGCAGTCGGTCTTGCGGTCGACGAAGCTGTTCTCGGCAAAATTCTTCGGATCGACGACGGCGTTGTTCACATTGGTGAAAATCTTGAATTCGTCCGACACCCGCGCGTCATATCCGTAGGATGACAGGCCGTAGCTGATGCATCCTTCGCGCTTCTGGGCTTCGACAAAAGGTTCGATCATGCCGGAATGTTTCGCTTCGTTGCGGATCCAGCGGTCGGATAATATGCTCATATCAAATTCCTGTTGATGATCATGGTCGCACTACGTTCCAGTTAA
>TARA_R110001599_G_scaffold344962_1_pt1 | contig 18752 bp, 9 predicted proteins | sample TARA_R110001599 | Tara Oceans TARA_R110001599 (sample SAMEA4398360) | marine metagenome | biome: Polar Biome; feature: [MES] marine water layer (ENVO:01000295) within the mesopelagic zone...; material: water (ENVO:00002006), including particulate matter (ENVO:01000060) such as...... | reverse complement strand
AACATAGCCTTTAGAACATCAGCATTTTTATTAATAAACATTTGAGCATTTTTAATATCTTGCTTTGTTAAATTACCTACTTTAGGAGTTATACCAAACATTTCTTGGGTTGACTCTGGAGTTAAGTCTTTTAATTTTTTAAAGTTTAAATTAGATACGTCCATACCAACAGCTTTGGATTTTACAAATCTATTTATATCTTGGGCTTTTGTTCCTAGTTTTTCACTTAATTTTACGCCTTTAACTTTTTTAACTTTTTCTTTTGTTAAATCTTGAGTTTCAAAAGCCTCTAAAGAAGCATCAGCTTTAGCCTCAATTTGAACCATTTTTAGAGCATCTTGATCTAAAGAAGCTGCTTGAATTTCCTTTTTATATTCATTCATTACATCACCTTTAGCTCTGAATATAATAGATTCACCTCTTCCACCTGCTTTACCCGTTAACCAACCAAATAAACTTTCGTTAATAGCTGGGTCAAAGTTTTTCATTAATCTATCGCCAATCTTTTCTTTTACTTTAGTAACAAACTCAGACATTTGAGTAGGCTGTATAACGTCAGAAACATTAGCCATAACCAAACCATCTAGCTTTTTAGAGTTAACAATTAAATCATAAGCCGGAAAGAAGTCTACTGATTGTTGAAAATCTTCTTTTGTTTCGTATTTTTTAGTACGATCTGGTTTTTGAACTAAATCATCAAAATCAGTTTTTAAATCTGGTTTAGTAGTAGTTTCTTGATCAACATTTTTTGAAAATTGTTGTTTTGCTTCAATATCAACTTTTCCCTTGGCAATTGTAGTTAATTTTCCTTTGATACCTTCGTCCATTGCTTTCGCTATAGCCTTACTAGTATACTTATTTTTTATACTGTCATTATAATCTTTTATAAAATTATAAACATGTTTACCATTATCAAACTTAATCTTCTTAAGTCCTTTGTTCTGTAAAAATCTTCTAATTCCATCTCCTATTTGTGTAAAAAACCCGTCTTCAAATTTCAAACTACCATCCATTATAGACTCAGACATTATGGTTATCATTTCTTCCCCCATGTTTTGTCGCCCAACGTAAGGGTTCATTCTATCTAAAAACTCTTGATTAACTCCACCTTTTTTATTTACAAAATCAGTTAAAGCATCCCCAAGTTTTCTTTGTACATCAGCGTCTTGATTAATAGTTTTAAATAAAACAGCGTGTAAAAACTCATGGGCGGCTGTAGTTATTCTACCTTCTTTCGCTAAAGAAGTTTCTTTATTTATGTATATTTTTTGTTTACCAGTTTTTACGTCTTGCGATATAAATCCAAAATCACGATTAGCATTTTGCATTTCATTTAACGATTCTTTGTAAAGCTCTATATTTTCTTGCGCTGTTTGTTTATCTTCTTTACTAGCGTTAGGATTGTCTACAAATTCTTGGTTCTCATCTATTTCCGCTTGAATTTCTGCTTCTTGTTCTAGCATTAATTCTGACACATTCTCTTTAGTTACTTCGTTAACTTCTATTTCTCTCGTCGGATCTCTTTCTATAGCTTCGTCTACTTGTCTTTTTACTTCGGCTACATAAGCGTTGTAGTCTTCTATTTTTTCTTCGTCTGTACGTGTGTCTTTATTTAGTATTTCTTGTTTCTTCGTGTTTAATTCATTAAACTTACTTTTTAATAGTTCTATCTCGCTTCTTTTTTGATCATTAGTTAAACTATTATCTTTGTTTATATTCTTAGCATCTGTTTGCAAGTTATACCGATCAACATCGATATCAATCAAATCTTGTTTTTCTTGGTCTGTATATGTTATACTACCTTTTAATTGCGCGTCTTTTATTTTATTGCTTTCGTTAACAATATCATTTTGTTGTTTTTCAAGACTTAATCTAACTTCTTCCGAAAGGTTTTCACTATTATTTAAAAGATTATTAATATCATGTAATCTCTTGGAGTTTTCCGCGAGCGTTGTTAGTTGAGAATCAGATAAAAGATGTTTTGTAGTTGCGTGAAAAACACTTACTGACTTTGGACCAAAAGACATAAGTACACCATCAACAAAACCACTACTTGCCCCATCTAATAAATGAACATCTTTTTTTAATACATAGCGATCAGAAGCGTTACCTCCTACCGCGGCTAATGATTCTGAAAAACCTGATTGAAAAGCATCAGTACCGGTTCTAGTACCTAAATTAAGCATGTCGCCAATATAGCTTGACCAACCGGTTTTAAATGTGTTATCAATAGCCATATCATCTGCTACTCTCAAAACTTGTTTAGCTAATACGATTTCAGACAAAGCTTCAACTCCAAAATGTAGTCCAGCGGAAAGATGTCTTTGCCAAGGATCGTAGAAATACTCACCTTTTTCGATTTCTAGTCTTGTTCTTTCGTAATCTAATCCAGCACCTGTTGTTCCACCCACAAGTATAGGTGCTGTAACCCCACCACTAATAATACTTGAAGCAAATATAACTGAATTTCCAAATACTAGTTCAGCTGTGTATTGACTTAAATCAGTAACACTATTAATACCACCCAACCCTTTATCTGCCTCACCACCTAACTTTTGTTTGCTTATTTCTCTAAAGTCGTCTATAGCTTTCCGTCCATCTTCTGAACTTATATTTATTCCAGTTATCGAGTACCCTATTTCATCTATAGCTGCAACTGTATCAAAAACACTCATCGTTGTAGCTCCTGCAATTCTATATAACCCACCGTAATAATGGTCTGTAACAGATTGTATTGCCTTATATTGTTCTACGTTTCTTGCTACAAGATTTTTATTTTTAAGTTCTTCTTTTAATAATTGATCTGTATTTTTTAATCCTCTTACCCATATTTCACGAGTATCTATAAGTTGTCCATAATCTTTTAAAAGCCCGTCTATTTCTTTGTTTAACTCTTCTATTTTTTCTTGTTTCTCAACTTGCTGCCAATCTTCAGTATACTCAGATGCTATTTTTTCTTGCTTAAGTATTATAGATTGTATTTCATCAGAGTAAGGAAGTGTTATTTCTTTACCATCTTTATCTTTTAATGTCTCACCATTTCTTAAAACAGTACCGTAACTTACTTCTCCAAGATTTTTATCAATTTTATCTATTTCTTCTATATTGTTTCTCCTTGTTCCATCTATAATAGCATACCGTTTGCTAAAAACTTTTAATTTATCGTTTCCTTCTCCTTCAATCTTTTCCAACGCAGAAGATTCCTCCACTTGTTTTCTACTTAATCCATGTTGAAAAAAGCTTATATGTTTATCATAATGATTAACAACATCTTTTTTAAGTTTAGCTATAGTTAGTTTATCACTTCTTCTTTCAATAAAAGTGTTTTTTATGCCATCTATTTCTTCTGGCGTTAATTTACTACCTACTTCACTTAAGTCTTCGTAATTTATTTGATACTGTGTACCAAAGTCTTCCCACGACTTTTCCCTATAGTGTTGCGCGGCGGTTTTGTAATCTAAATCGTTATCTATCGCGTATAAGTTTGTAGAGTATTCTTTTAGTATCTCATCTAATAAATCATTTTGTAAGAATTTTTCTTCTTCTATTTCTTTAGCTGTTTCTTGTGCTTGTGCAAATCTTTCAGTTGAAGTTGGTACAACGTCCGTAGAGTATGTTGGAGGTTCGTAATATGTCACGGGCGTAGACTCAAGATCTTCTTCAGAAAAATCTGTTAATCCATCCCAAAGCACTTCTGCTGCTTTTTCATGCTCCATGTTTATATACGACATGTCTTGCTCGGTAACTATTGAGGATCCTGTCCCCATGTTTGTGTGTAAATCAGGTGTGTCTCCTAAATGATATAAGATTTTGTTATCATTGATTGCGTCTATTTCAGCACGTTTTTCTTCGTCAGAAATATTTTGCGCTTTTACTTTTTCAATTTCAATATTATAATGAACGTCATCCAAGTTTGTAACATCGTAAATTCTATCAAAGTATTTACGCTTTTCTTCAGCTTCTTTTTCAGTTATTTTTCCAGCTTTTAATTCTTGGTTAACTTTAATTATTTTGTTTGTTTTTTTTCGTTGTATCTCATCAAGAGTTTCTTTTGCTTTATCGAATATATTAGATACAAAACTTGATTTTTCGGTTTTCTCAGTTTGCCCAGTTAGTGATGTATTAAGTTTACCATACGTGGACTCCTCTTCTGTATCTTCTCCAACTGGCACATCTGGATTTTCCGCGTGCCAAGTAGTTTCATCAGCACGCATACCATGCGCTGCTTCATTGCCTTCTTTATGTCTTAATGGTGATGAGAATACTTTTTTACTCATATTTAATCTACTTTCATTTCGCGGTTATTGATATCTATCTAACATCATCTCAAAAAACTGTTTAAAGTCTTCTTCAATATTGTCGTCTTCTTCCATCATAGAAGCAGCTAATTTCTTTTTCATTTCTTCCTTAACTTTACCATCTGTTTCTGTTAAATACAACCTCTGGTATTCACCGTATTGCTCACTTAATTCCAATGGTACTAAAGGCATCCCCTCTGCATCTGTTTTTGTTAAATAGTAATCTACAAAGTTTACTTCTTGTGATCCTTCTCCATTTTCATTTCTTATCCTATATTCCTGATCAAGCATCGCGGCTGTTTTAATTCTGTTAGAGGTAATTTCAAGCTCATCCTTACTATTTCTAGATCCCACTTTAAATAAATTAGTGATTTCACCTAACGCTACCTCCTTTCTAGTTTCAAAGTTATTATCGGAATTTGATGACGTTTCATTTATTACAGATAATTTAAATTTATCATGGATATCTCTTATTTCTGATGCGTCTGTTGTTCTTGGAGCAGCCTTTGCTAACGCTAGGATTTCTCCAGGAGTTACATATCCCGTACCATCAAGATTTAAAATTTTAAATCTACCATCTTGTAATAAAGTATCTATATCTAATTCAACGTCATGACCTCCTTTATTTATCTTTATAGAATTTTCAAAAACTTTATCTCCTAAACTACTCATATAATTTTCTAAAAGAGGATCACTACCGCTAGACCAGTTATCTGTGAATCCTCCTAATTCCTGTAATTCTATATAATCATCTAAATCTGCGTTCATTTGTTGGATATAAGAAGTTGGATCTTCTCCATTGTTAACCATTTCATATAATGTGTTTTTTATATGGTTAGTATACGGACTAGTTTTTCTTTTTTTAAAGTTTTCGTCTACAGCTTTATATCCAAGCGTTTGTTTTTTTTCTTTTTGCTTTCTCTTTTCCACTAAAACTCTAGATATATTATCTAACCCTTTTATCCACGGAGAGTAATCTGTTTTAGCAGGAGTATATCTTTGTCTTACTGCTCGTATCATTGCTTCGTTTGCTGCCATAATTTATATTTTTTTAGTAATTTCCACCACTGAGTGAGTAATTTCCGGTATTTTGATCCATTCCTATACCTGTGCCTGAAGACGAACTACCACCTCCACCACCTCCACCACCTCCACCTCCAGTTCCACCACCTCCACTCATAGAACTTCCGGCTTGGCCAACAGCAGATCCAATTTCACCAATCATTTGTTCTTTTTGGGCTATGTTTTGGTTTATACCCGCTATCTTTGAACCGCTCATCCCCATCATGTTGGTCATCTTATCTATTTCATACTGTCTAGCACCTTCTAAGTTAGCTATTTGTACTGCTCTATCTTCTTGACTTAATCTAGATTCTTCCATAAGTTCTTGTCGGTTCATTCTAGCTTCTTCTTGTAATTTCAGTCTTCTATTTTGTTGTAATTGTTGCCCTATAGTTATTTGGGATTGTTGAGCTTGTTTAGAAGCTTGTCCACTTAATGCCTGTGCTAATCCAGCGGCGCCAGAAGTACCAGCCACCCCTCTTAATCCCTGCATTATGTTAGCTTGTTGTTGTTGGAATTGTTCTTTAGAGTAATCAGCAGCTTGGGTATCAACCTGCATCTCTTCCATAATATTTTCCTGTCCCTCAAAAATATTTTCTCTTCTTAAGGCATCTCTATCTATAGGCTGAAATTCACTCTTTTCATATTCTTCCCGCATTTCATCGAACTTCTTTTCTTCAGATCTTTTTCTTTTTCTATCTCCGTGTGTTGATGCTACCTTAACAACAGCAGTAACGACCATTGCCCCCGCTATCCAATAACTCATAGTTTTTTATTTTTAATTAATCCCTTATTTGTCTTATTCATGTTTAATTTTTCATGATATTCTTTATGTTCAAATAACTCCCACCCACCGTTTTCTTTATCTTCTCCGTATTGATCCCAAGTACCCGATGCTGTTTGTTTTTCAATCTTATCTATATCAGTTGTTCCATCTGGATTTGGATGCACTGTAACAACAACACTATCTTCTGGAAACCAACATATTCTTTTAGTACCCGCTTCGGTTAAAACAAAAGTTGGTGCTACTAGTTTTTGCACGCCGTGTTCTGTAGTACACCACATAACACCCTTCATAACAAATAAAGGGTTTGCTAAGTTGTGTATGGCTGTAAATCCAAAGTAACCACCTTGAATAAACATTTCTCTAACATATAATCCATCTGAAAAATAATGGTTGTACTTAGACGTGTTTGGGTATAAAACCTTCTCCCCACCGTCTCTTATTTCAACTCCTAAATTTTTATTATCGTTAGTAAACATCCTTTGTATTTCTTCAACCCTCTCTCTATATGGTAACTTACTTGGTAATTCCCATATTTTTTGTAACTCATTTTTTTCCATATTTAATTTAATTAGTAACTATATAGTTACACTTTTTGCCACTTATTTACTACTTTGGGTTATTTCAGAAGACAAACAAAATATCTCTGCTTTCTCTCTTGAGTTATTTTTAATCTTTACTTCTGCAAAATATCCAACTAATCCAGACATGTTTATTGAACATTCTTTGTTAAACATAATGAAATCATTAACACTAGGAATTGTGCCGCCGGGATTAATATTATCAACCTCCATACTAAACATTGGTGGGTTCCAGTCTTGAGAAGAAATACTAACTCCAACAGCGTTAAATATATCTACAACTGGACCTACAAAAATAGGAGCATTAAGCTGTTGATCAAACCCACCTAAAGGAGTGGGTGTTTGAAAATAAATCATATCACCTATCTGTAAAGAATCATTATCTACATCGTTTATAAATTGTAATGTTATCATATTTTATTTTTTAAGACGCTGCTCCTGCTGTTAAAAATTTGCTCGTATCTATATATATAGTTTGGTCAGCAGTTGGATATCTAGTAATAGATATATCTCCAGTTAAAAAAATTAAATTACTAAAGTTATCAATATATATAATGTCACCAACATATCCACCTGCGGTAAACTCAGCGTTTGTTATAGTTATAACACCAGCTGTTGTACTTCCAGTAACAGCGGATATTTTCGATGCCGACGTTGATGTGGAGTTATTGATAAACCTACATCTAGCTATAGCTCCTGCACCTATACCTTTTGTTCCATTTACGTCTGCCGTTGCTTGTCCACTTTCTATAACCGTTCTTAATGTTGTTGATAATTGTCCTAATCTTACCGTTGGATTGGCTAACGTTAAATTAATGTTTATTGCGCTTGATATTAAATCTATTCCATAAGCCCTAAACAAGATAACATGATCGTTACTCCAGGTTTCATTTCCGTCTAAAGTCACTGTTTTTGTAGTAGTGTTTATAGCTGTTATAGCCCTTAAAGCAGTTTGAAAAACACCGTTTACATAAGCTACCTGCATACCAATATATAAACCGTCGACACTATCTAGTATCAAAGCCGTAGAGCTTGTACCAGCTCCGTTAGCTACATAATTTCCGGTTTGCCAATATAAAGCATTAGTATTCCAAGTTCCATTAACGCAATCCGTTGTACACCCCGTAATATTAACACCAAAATCAGATGCGCTAGATGGAACTGTTAATTGCGTGTCTCTAAAATTAACGGTTGGCGCGTTACTTTGCGTATAACTACTTGTTGAAGAACCAGAGGAAGAACCCATAGATGTAGCGGAAATGGTAGCGATAGAAGTATCTGTCGTGAAAGTAACCACAGCGTTAGTCCCCGCTTGCTCTATTTCTTCCACGTATCTAAGTTTATTTTTCCCAAAACTTAACCGTGTATTAAAGTGTGGTTCTGGCCAAACGTAAACAGTATAAGTATCTCCACCTGATGCCGCTGGAAAAATAATACTAGTATTTCCCGGACTTAAATTTGTTAATCTACTCTGAGAACCGTATGTAGCAGAAAAAGTATTTGTCGAAAAATTATAAAATTGACCATTTGAAGATCTAGAAACTTGCAAACTAAATACAGCGTTACTATCACCAACAACCCGTACAGACCTACTAGTAGACGCGGTCTCCATTTTAGAAAAATCTATATCTACACTTGTAATCAAGTTAGTCTTAGAGGTCGCGCTAATAATTTTGTTTGTACCAGTACCTATACTATTATAACTCATATTTATTTGTTTATATTTTAAACCGTTTCACAACCATCGTCTATACACTCTTGTTTTGTTGCAAAGCTACCACCACCACCAACTACCTCTTCGCATGTAAAAACCGCAGGAGCTTGTATACAACCCATAGGTGGGTTATCACTACAAAGAGCTTGCGTAACTATACTCATGTTCCAAAGCCCTCCATGCAGAGCGCCAGATCCGTAAGACTCGATCTCGGCCTTAAAATCCAGCCAAGTCATTCCTTGGTATACTTGAAAGCCCTCGTTCATATACCAATCAATTATATTGTTCGCTGTACCGCCCATACCACCAAAAAAAGGAGTCATCGGACCGGATTGAGCTACAAAGTTACCGTTAACATCATACGTTATAGGATATCCAAACTGTCCATTTGTAGTGTCATATAGATTCATAGAGACCCACCATAAAATTCCCTTAACGCCACCGGTCCAATCAACACCGTTAATAAAGTAAGTGGAGGCGTTGTAACTTTGGGTAACCATGGTTGTTGAAGGGTTTGGATTCAGAAACGTAAAATATGTCGTGGATGCACTTATAGTTGGATTATCAAAATACCATATCCTCGCTTCTTCTACTGTTACGAATGTTTGACCTATATCTGTCCGTAGTGTTGGATTACTTGAGTAGCTCATTAACGGAAGATATCCCATAATACCATTCCAACCATCACACATAGTAAGAGTTGTACCCTCGTTGCAGTTCCAATCACCACCACCACCACCAGTGTACAAACAGCTCCCATCATCACATGTTGCAAGTGGATCAAAATTTGTTGCTGTAGGATCGCAACAGCCAGGTGTTAGACCTCCAATACAACTTCCATCATCTATGGTTGCGAGTGGGTTATAATTTGTTGCAGTTGGATTTGTACATCCCGATATTGCTAATGCCATTTATTTTATTTTATATTTATATTTATATTTTTATTCCTGAACTTGAGTCACACAATCGTAATAGCTACACTACACTGAGAAAGTATAATACCTGAAAGAACATTAAAATCATAAACAGTTAGTACTGCTGTATAATTACCCGGTGTAATATTAGAGAAAGGATTAGACCATGTCCATGATGAGGTCATTGTAAGACCAGCAGCAGTAACTGGTGACGCTGGATTTGGTGCTATCCATTCCACCTCGGTTCCATCAGAACGAAATATTTGTGTGTGAACAGGTAACGGGGGTGTAGAGGTGGAGAAAGCGTTAGGGAAAAGTACCGCGGGATCAAAAGCTGTAGAATCTATTGTAAGATTAGTACCATCCCATGTCCACGTAATTGGTTGTGTAATACAGTCTATCGAGGGCGCGTAAGTGCAACTACCATCGTCAACCGCTGCAGAAGGATCATAATTTGAAGCTAAAGGATCTGTACATCCCTCTATAACAGAAGGATAAGTACAACTACCATCATCAACAGTAGCATTTGGATCGTAATTAGTAGCTAGGGGATCAGTACAACCAGGCGCCGCAGTATACGTACAACTACCGTCATCTACCGTTGCAGAAGCATCGTAATTTGTTGCGTTTGGATCTGTGCATCCTACAATAGTTGCAGTAGCGCAAGGTAAACACTCTCCAGCTACAAGATTGGTTACTCCTAATCCTTGAAAATTAAACGCAGCTGTATCTAATTCTTTACACGATCCTTTAATGTAATTAAACCACTTACCTTCTTTTTCTATAAACTCATTTAACGTTCCGTCTTCCAAATCTGTGTGTATGTCTTCCACATACCAGCCTCTCTTTTCGTATAAGTTGTAGTAATCATTGTCGGTTAAATGTATATCTACCTTAGTTTGGCTACCTTCGTAGTTTAAAGTATTAAAATTTTTAACAACATCTGGTTGTGTATTTAACACAGGTGTTATAGATGACTCTTCAAACGTGTTATAAAAAGTATTTCTAGATTCTGGAGTTGTTTCCTGATGGTGTTTCCATAACATTCCTTGCTTCATAGTATAATACTGATTAACACTACTGATAGCAAACTCAGGTAAAAACGATTTAAAACTCACCCATCCTTTTACTCCTTCGTTATAGGTTATAGTTTCTGCGTACGATGGATATTCACAACAATCTATGCAAGCTGTAGTGGCGTCAGGATCGTAATTTAACGCATTAGAATTAGTACAACCTATAATGTCTTCATATGAACAAGCGCAAAGTTCTTCATTAAAAATAGAATAAGCGGATATAACGTTTTCTATTACTTCTGTACTAACACCCCAATTAACGTTTTGGGTATCACGCCAATCCATTAACTCCTGCCAAGATGACCACACAACAGTCCCTACTGGCATCCCAGTGTTCACATGAATGTCATACGTTACTTCAAGTGTTATGTCGATTAGATGCACGGGTATTTTACAGCACGTTCGCCCAATTGCAACTCGCTCAACTGCAGCTCGTGGAAAACTACTATCTTCAAGAGGAGCTTGGTACTGTCTACTATCAGATGAATTAGCTCTAATTTGTTCTTCTTGTCCGAAGTCAGATAATGAAACTGTATCTTCAAACACGGGGTACGCTCCAAGGGAAGGACTAGTAGGAGGAATAGTTGGAGGACGACCGGTACTAGGACCAGATCCACAAAATTGATTTAAACATTGGGCTTCTGTGTAAACACCAGCCCCAGTATCAGCACAAGCGCCATCTGAACATTCCCAAGTGTTAGTACTAGAATTACCACAGTTATAACCGCAATCATCACAATGCCCTTGGCGTTCAGTATACATTCGTGCGTACCAGTAATCTTGGAACGGCACTTGTGCTTGAGCTGAAGTTAGTCCATTAAAATAACCAACCCAATCACTTGCTTCAAATGGGTGTTGGTGGAGTTGTAAAACTACTGTATCTCCATTACCACCTGTAACCGCGGTTTTATCATCACATCCAGCTGATGTAGGATAATATAGAGAACGTGCCCCTGCGATACCACGGGAAAAATCATCTCTATATAAGTTTTTAAACATAGTTAGATTATAATTTCCTTTATGTGCGTCGTAACTCCCAAGTAATACTTTGTTAAGTGGTAAATTATCTCTAAAATAATCGTGCATTCCAGCATCCGATATTGGAGTTAGTCCATCCATTGATAACCTTAACACCGCTCCTCTTTGTTTATCTGTAAAATAAACTCTAAATGATTCTGCCGCAAATGATTCTGGATTTTTAGATATACCATAATTACCTCTAAAAGGTTCTGCTGTTCCCAGCACTTTATTCGTAGCTAGTAATTGTGTGTTTCCATCTGCGTTATAAAGAATATCTTTGTCTACATATATTCGTATGATTTTATCTTCACAAAGCGTTATAAGATCTTTATCTCTAGCGTATAATTTTTGTATACTACCGTAAGATGGCATTAAATCCTTTGTTATTTTTTCAGCAGCAATGAATTGATTTAGATTGTTAATACCACTTATGGAGTTGTATATTCCAGAGTATATTAAACCATGTCTTCTTCTTTCTTCTTCGTACGGTTCTTCTAATACGGTAGATGCCTTTACTCCATTTAGAATATACGACTCATTAAAATCGTCTCTAACTCTATTAGACTCAACTCCATTACCAAAAGAAAAACAATTATAATATGGTAATCCAACTTTTTCTTGATGAGAATTATTTCTTATTATTAGTTTAGTTACATAAAAATCTGGACCAGTGGTACTTATTTCTGAAACTCTATCTATCACCGCGGTTGTATAACTACCATCTTCTCTCCAAAACCAAACATAATGAGTTCCATATATAGTGCTTTGATCACTCCAACCTAAAGCGTCATTACTGGTCGCGAGTGCTTGACCACCTGGGTTTGTTATTAAACCTGGGCCAAATAATTCTAATTCATTACCATCCCATGATTTTACTTTTAAAAACAAATCGTAGTCAGGCCACAAAGAGTTAGCTGAACTATAATTGACCAAACTATTATTTACACTACAACTAACTTTAGTACCTATAGGTGCTAAAAGATGGCCTTTATTACCATCTAACCCAATAGGTAAGGCGTCACTTGCTTCGTAATATATATTTAAATCAACATCCTCGTCGGCTTCTGTTTCAAATATAGCTGGAGATGTTGGTAAGGTGTTAGCTCCTGGCTCTATATAATCGTCAACAAATCTAATAACTTGAGCGGTGTCATTGTCTGCTGTATCAGGAAAATTATTAACAACATTGATTGTATTTGCATCATCATCATCATCCCAACTAATTTGACTACCTGTAGTGTCCTTATCTACCTGTAATATATAACAAACTCTTCTGTTGTTAGCTTTACCAAAATTCACCACAGCTCTCTTCCAATCTCTAAACTCATCAGAATTTGTAAGAGCATTACCACCTAAAATTCCACCTACGTTACAAAAATCCATCACAGCTTGGGTATAATGAGCTACGCTATCATTCCCCATGATAGGATTTCCTCCGTTCCAATCATATCCAAGTATTGTCCCGTTTTCATCTATTCTTGGAGAAGGATTCCAAGCGGTATGGTTGTAAAGCCTTTTTTCATGTCTTCGTTTTATTGTGTAAACAGTAACGTCGTCTCCAACTATCATAAACCTACTGCCGGGTATTAATCTATCTATAACAGATTGTGCGCCTGGATTTGAAGGATAAGCAGGATTCCATTGGTTCTCGTTGTCTTCTTTTTGTGCTGCAGTCAGCGCGTTGTAACTACAACCATTACACGGAACAGAAGGGAATAACCAATTACCATCGGTTTGGGTATCTATTCCGTCTCTATAAATACTAGTTGCTCTAATTCTATCTAAATACCCAAACATCATAGTAAGCCATTCACTCGCATCTCCACTAAAAGAATTAGTACCTCCTTTGTCAAAATTCCCTGTAGATTTCACTCCAAAATTTCCATTGTGTAAATCTACACCTGGAGCTAAATAAGAAAGGTGTATCCAATGCCCACCATCCTCTACGCAATCGTATGTATTATCCCACTCAGTAGCAGGGGGTAGAACAACTTCATAACGTGGTGCGATTGCATTACCTGCAGAAGTCACGCCATAAGGCCAACCTATAGTACCTTCCATTAAATCAATAACTTCACTACTCCATCTTCTTGCCCCTCCAAGTGAGTTTGGGCCGCTGGGGTCGTGATCATACGGAGGTTGGAGAGTAAAAGTCCCAGGTACACTCGCGGGTCCACTTAAAAGTGGGGAGATAAGACCTTCTAATCCATTCACATATTGTTCTTGTCCTTCTCCAGGTCCAGAACCAGAAATAGTACCAGAAGCATCAACTCCATTGTAAAGATCTCCTTTGTACATTCTTCCTGAGTATCTAACGTCAAGATTTGTTCCGTGTTGAGCCGCTACAAATGTAGTGTTGTCTAAAAACCATCCTCCAGTGTTATTAACACCTGTATCAAACGCAGCATTAACATCCCAATCAGTATTATTAGGAAATCCAGTCAGCCCCGATAAATCGTTACCAGTGTTATTCCCAGCCCATGAGTTTATAGTGTTAAATATACCTAGAGTATTTGTGGCAAAATCTCCGTGGCTATCAACTAAATGAAACATTTCCAAAACTCCTAAAACTTGAAAGGCATATATATCTGTAGTTGAAGGTACTAAATACGTTTGTGTTACTGGATTTGAAATAATTTTAACAAAAAATCTACCTTCGAATTCAACAGGATTCTTGTCTTCTAACTTGTATATAGTAACAGTTAATCCTTTGTCATGGTTCAATACTCCAATGGAACTTTCTACCCAACCATCTGCTTCTTGTATAACTTTTCTTAATACTATATTATACTGTAGGTCTCCTCCATTATCTTCCACAGAAAATCCTGTAACAAAATATTTTTCCGATTTTATATTGTTACCACCTTCCACGATAGTAAATTGAATTGCTAGTTTATCAGATTCGTTTAAATCTTCTAAAGCCAATCCGTTTTCAGTATCTACCCAAGTGGATTTGTCTATTAACAATCGTTTAACCCCCTTCGCTGGTTGAGCAGATAAATCTATAAACAAAGCGTCTAAGATAGCTTGACTTCCTCCAGCACTACCTAAGGAAACGTAATCAAATTTAATAGACTCTGGAGCTTCATTTTTAATATCTATAATTTTGATTTTATTTTCAACAGGTACTATTTGCTCTATATCAACTTGTTTTTTGATAGAGAAGTAATCTCCAATTTCTATTTTATTTCTATCTGAAGATGGAAAAGATACCCATAAATTCTCGTCTCCAGCGGCTTTGTAAACCCTGTCTAGAGTAAGATTATAGTATTCTCCAGTGGTTTGTTTTATAAAATACTTAAAATAACGAGCCCAAGATGGTTGTTCACCTACTAATTTAGCTATTAACCTCGTTGAATCATCCGCGGCTCCATCAAATTCAGCGGTATCGTCCCAATCAAAAGGTATTTTTATCGAAGCTTCTTTGCTTGTTAATACTGGAGTTTCTCTTCCGTACTCGTCTCCATAAACAATTCCTAAATAATAAGTTCTTAATGATTTTATAGATTTTTCCGCTCGGTTATTAACAAAAGTTACAGGAAGAGCTGGGGAATTACCACCACCTACTCTTAAATAATCTCTATATTCCCAATCTGCAACTATCCAAGGTGTAACTATATCATTAAGAGTGTTTTTTAAGTCATAATTTTGTAAATAATTTCCATAAACAACTCTATTAGCTGTTATTTCTTGCGATAACGCTTTTCTTGGTACATTATCCCAAGGTCTTAACATCTGGTTATCTGGAAGTGCCGCGTATATATTCTCTGTTGTTACTTTATATAGTCCAGATTTTCCTCTATCACTAGAAATCAAAGACTGTACTTGGGTGACTGGTAATCCTAACTGATGTGAATCTGTAATATATACCCCATCTTTGTTGGTATCATACTCATCCCATAGGGTTGTAGACGGAAACGTATCATCAATTTTAACGCTGTCTATGGAATATATAGTTGTAGATTTTTCTTTTTTAAATAAAATATCCACTTGCACAACATCATTAGGCGTGTCTTCACGAATAAAATCCTTTATAGTTAAAGACGTTGCCCTGCTTTCCATTCCTTGATTAAATGGATCATCTGTAGGATGAAAATAAAATTGTCCAGCTAAAAATATTGGTACAGTAAAAGGAGAGTAAGCGGAGTATTCGCCGTCTACATATTTCCATCGAGTGGCAAATCTTATAAGTTCTCTTTCAAATATTGGTTCAGTTTCAGGTATTTTTGTAGCGTTAAACAACAATAGTTCATTATCATATATCCTATCTATTTCTACGATCTTTAGATCCCAAACCACAGAGGTCCACGTGGCTCCATTCCAACCTCCTAATCCTTCTACGGGAGGTCCGTCGCTATTAAGGACTAAAGTCTGACCAATAACCTCAATTTTAATTTGGTAGTTATGAGGTAAACTACCAGGTTCACTATCTAAACTCAATACAAATTCGTCACCAACCTCGTACGGCCAAATAAAGTCCCCAGGAAGATTAGTAGGTGTTATTTGCGAAAATCTCCACGGTCCATCATCAAATTGGAATTCAGTGGCCACTCCCATATCATAAAAATTGAACTCTATCAAAGGAGTGATAGGTTCGTAGGCAACGTTGTCAAAAAGAACAACGGGTGCTCTTTGTGGTCTTTTACGTATTACCGTAATATTATCCAGTGTTATTTCTCCAACTGAAACACCCTTAACAAACATATCGCTATGTGTAAGTAGGTCGGTATGGTTATTTAATTTAAGAGTATCTATGTTTATTTTTTTTGGTTCGTTAACATTATCTGTCCAAAAAAGTAAATTATCAACTATGTTTATTCCCGTTATGATATTAAGAACGTCAAACTGTAAAACATTACTATTTCTATCTACCAATATAGGTGTAACAGTTCCATCGTCACGATACTCTAAGATAGCGTCAACAGTACCACTACTAACGAACCAATATAAAACATCGTTTTTTTCATCCGCTACAGCTCCAACACACATTAAATCTATACCAGAAGAACTACTATAGTTAGATATAATATCTTCAGCGCGTATATTACCCAATATATTTTGCGCGGTTCCAACGTCTGATCCTTCAGAAGTTGAAACCTGTACATTCATTGCATCTCTAAATTGTCCATTAGGTATTAATCTTTCATCAAGATCTTTGTTCATTATACCTCGATTGAAAGTGTTTTTAATCTCTCCCATGTATTAGTGTTTTATCCATTTAGATTTACCTCTCAGTATTTGAGTGATTTCCTCTAACTTGATGTTTGATAATCTTAATTTAGCTTGTCTTATTGCTGCGAATTTTTCTTTTTTAAACCTTGGTACAAGTTGTTGCCCAGATATAGTAGTGGAACATATTGCGTAAGCTATAGATTTATACATAGCTTCTTCAGCAAATTTATGAACCTGCATTTCTCCATCTGTCCCAAGACTATCACTTATGTAATCTAAAACTATAGTTCTACCCGACATGTTAGAACTAAAGTGAATTAGTCCTTTTAAATCATCTATAAAATAAGACCCATTAATTTGAGCGTGTTGAGGATCTAATCCATATCTTTCAGATTGTAAATCTAAATAAGTATCGTCGTCATATGAATTTTGGTTTTCAGACGGCGTTGCGGACTTGTAATTAGACCAAGTTGTAGAATCTCCAGGTGTTGATATAAAGGTTACTTCGTTAGTTGTCGCTGTAGATGCCTCCGTAGAATTATTTGAGGTTGTTATAACAGCGCCATTAACGTCAATTACTGTTGTTCCTATTGGAAAATCCTCGTGAGATACCAACATTCCAACGGTTATATTAGATACATCTGTATTTGGTGATTGAGTTATTTTATCTTCACTAATATCCCACGTGACATTTTCTAAAACAAAGGTAGATTCTTCTTCTAGTATTAAAGAACTGTCTTGAGGTGTAAAAGTAAGAGTTTCAGTGCCTGTGTAAGTTGCGTCGTTGTTAATTTCTATTGTTGTTACGCTACCGGTATTAGAAGTAGCGATTACTAGCGACCCATTAGGTATGTTAGGCGATGAAACTATCATTCCAACTTGTACGTTTAAGTATTCGGAATCTAACACTATAGTGGCATCGGTATCTATTAAAGTACCAGTAGCTGTTAAAGAATAATCTCCATCTGAATTTTGAAAAATTGGGGTTGGATTTTGAGTGTGTTTAGTAGGATAAAGAGGATGTTTAATACCAGAACTATCAACCCATAATACTCTCGTGTAGTTAACATAATCCTGGGGAAGTATCATCGTGTTAGACGGAGGAAGTGTTATTTCTTGGGATTTAATAGACTTAAAAGTATCAAACGATAATTCCTGGAGTGCTCTTTGCGCGTGAAAAGCAACGTCCGTTCTTTTTACTTTTTGTATTATTTTATTTTCTCCCGTGTAAGCTACAATAAATTGATTTATAATATCTTCTAAAGAAGTAAATTGATAATTACCATAATTATTACCTTGGTAATATGCTTGTTGTGTAGTATTATCTAATAATCCCATTTATTTATTGTTTTTCTTGTTGAATATTCTTCATGTCTTCTCCTGCTGCTATTTGGTATAAATTTGGATCTTTTAATGTGAGTCCTGCTAAAGTTAATATTTTTACAACTAATTTTGTTTCTTCTGACGGATGTAAGTCAAAATCTTGATAATCCAAAGCAGTTGCATTTAATAATGCTTTTTCTCCAACAACAACATAAGTCCAATTCACATCTCTAGGTGATTGAACATAATCTATGTTTGCGATACCTAATGTACTACCAGCTATTTGAAGCGTATTGTTTATTGTATCAACCATATATATAGGTCTTGTAGTAGTAGGAGCTGTCAAGGGACTATTTGGAAACGTCCTAAAGTCTTTTCTACTAACACTTTCCATCATTATATTATTGTCCGATCTAACATTAGAAAGTCTATAAAACCTTATTAGTCCATTTAGATTACCTGACGAGAATCCTTCAGCGTTAGGAGCTAGAACCAATGCAGCTGTTACTTCAAATATACCTATCTTCTCTTCTAGTATATCTACCATATCAGCATGTGTAGTATCGTTTCCAGGTATTCTTCTAAATTGATTTAAATCGTAGAAGTACTGTTCGAATATATCCATTTGCGCTTGGTTAGCATATAGATTAAACTCTTGAGGAGTGATATATCCTCTCTGTTCTTTATTAGCTAAAATTAAAACTCTTTGATATACTCTATCTACGTTTATCATAGTATTTTTTTATTTTTTATAAGGAAACATTTTGTTTAGTTTCTCTTTTCTTTTATTGCAACCACAATCTTTTTT
>TARA_R110001599_G_scaffold119264_10_pt1 | contig 18765 bp, 13 predicted proteins | sample TARA_R110001599 | Tara Oceans TARA_R110001599 (sample SAMEA4398360) | marine metagenome | biome: Polar Biome; feature: [MES] marine water layer (ENVO:01000295) within the mesopelagic zone...; material: water (ENVO:00002006), including particulate matter (ENVO:01000060) such... | reverse complement strand
TCTTGCGATTGCAACACTTCCCGTAAACACGGGACAGGCTATCACGATCCTACATATTCCGGGTTAAAATTCCCACAAAGTTAATTCGGACAATAGAAATGATGTTTCAGAAAATTAGGGTTTCAAAATTTTTAAATAACAACTACCTCGAATTTCCACTTCGGTTTTTTGATATAAAAAAGTCAAATATTTTTTATTGCATTTTGAGTGCCTTTGCAGAGCCCAAGTCTATTTTAGGTAATAGTAGGTGATAAAGGTTTAAGAATTTATCACTAAATATTGAAGATTTATTTACACATTTCCTTTTAGAATTTAATCCAGATGACTTTAATATTCTTTATCTTGGTCTAACAACCAAATAAACCATCTATACAAGTATAAGATCAGGGGTCAGCAATTTGTCTTTAGGAAGGTTTATTTCAAGAACTTGAATACCTGTTTATAATCTTCCATTGAATAAACGTATTTATGGCAAAAGCTAGAGTAAATAATATTGAATTACATTATGATGAATTCGGCAAAGGAAAGGAGGTAATTCTTTTTTCACATGGTTATTTAATGAACAATACCATGTTTAAAGGTCAAATCGATAAACTCAAAGCTAATTTTCGATGTATAGCCTTTGATCATCGTGGACATGGCCAAAGTGAAATTGCTACAAATGGTTATACATTAGATAATCTTGTAACCGATGTAATCTGCCTAATTGAAGAATTGAAATTAGATTCAGTTCATTTTGTAGGTATGTCTACAGGCGGATTCGTAGGGATGCGACTGGCTATTCGAAAGCCCGAATTATTGAAATCCTTAATTTTAATGGACACATCTGCTGAAGAAGAGGATAAAAATTCAAAGAAGAAAAATTATTTACTTTTATGGATAGTAAAAAATATTGGCTGGTATCCGGTAATTGGTAAAGCAATGTCAATGTTATTCCATAAATCATTTCTCCTTGACAAATCGCGTCAAATGGAGGTCAAAAAGTGGCGGAAAATTTTGATGAGTCAAGACAAGAGGGGACTTATTCCATTTGGAAAGATGATTTTTGAACGTGATAGTGTGCTTGGTAAATTAGTTGATGTAAACATTCCTACTGCCGTAATTGTAGGTGAACAGGATGTGCCCACTCCTACAGAATCAAGTAAAAAAATAGCTGATAGGATTCCTAATGCTGATTATTACTCAATCCCTAACGCTGGTCATTCTGCAGCAGTTGAGAAACCCGAGGAGGTTTATAAAGCAATGAGGGAATTTTATACTAAAAATGGAATGGTATAAATGCCAATATATTCCTATCAGGCAATTATTAATGTAGGTTTGTAGGACTGATTTTTAGCTACTTGCTCTGTCAAAATTTTGACCTATATTCACAATTTAAGCCACCTATCAAGCGGGAATTAATATAATGGCCGGCACTGACTGCCCGATTTTCTATTTAACTCCTGGAAGAAGTTTACATCAGGAATTAGTTGTATTGGTTGAAGCTGGATTATCTCCACTAGAGGCAATAAAAACTGCTACACTTAACCCTGCAAAATACTTTGATATGGAATATAATTAGGGAACAATTAAGGAAGGTAAGTGGCTGATTTGGTTATTTTGGATGCTAATCCCTTAGAGGATATTAAAAATACCATGCGGATTAATCAAGCAAGGAAATTATTTCGATAGAGCAAAATTAGATCAAAAATTGAAACATTTGGTTGAAGAGTAAAAAGTCCTTCAGAAGGCATTTCGAGGACAAATACAAAATTGGATTTAAAATTTATCCGATTTTGTATTAAATTATTTGACTTGCAGTAAGTAAAGTGAATGTATATAGCTATAAAATAAGCCCTGTTTTTCAGAAAACAGGGCTTATTTTTTTTAAAGGAAGTACGATTAAGTAGTTTCTAATTTACTTGATCAGTAATCTTTCCCATACAATTCTTTTGCTGCATTTTCATATTTGTCCCCTTCTACCCAAAGTGGCTTTTTCGGGTCATTGGCTATACTTTCAGCAGAAAGTATATAAGACTTCCAGTACTTTAGCGCATAGTCCAAATCAAAGTTGTCTACATGATCAGTAACTTGATGGTAATACTTTCCTATTTCTGCGTCGAATGCGGTAAATCCCAAACTAAAAGTAGGAGCGGGGATGCCTTTTTTGGCAAAACTAACATTGTCAGAACGATCGTACAATCCTTGTTCAGGGGCAGGATCTGAAATTGCTTTAAGCCCATAAGCCTTAGCTGCTTCCGAGATATGATGATCTACCGAAGACCTACCCATACCAATTACCGTAACTAGACTTGTGTCGTTATAGCCTCCATTGTCAATATTAAGGTTGAAAACAATTTGTTTCAATGGCAAAGGAGGATTGTCTGCAAAGTAAGAAGAACCAAGTAGCCCTTTTTCTTCAGCAGTCCAGGCACAGAGTAAAATCGATCTTTTCGGAGGATTTTTACCAAAATAATTGGCCGCTTGAAGCAAGGCTGATGTTCCTACTGCATTGTCTCTTGCACCATTGTAAATGGAATCACCTTCCGCATTGGGTTTGCCTATTCCCAAATGATCGTAATGTGCAGAAAGCATTACATACTCATCCTTTAATTGAGGGTCTGTTCCTTCAATTACAGCTACAACATTTCTTCCCCTAATTTTTCTATTGATTTTGCCTTTAATATCAATCTCCATTTCATTTTTTCCATTGGCAATGGTTTTAATAATGTCACCCTTCAAGTCTTTCAACCATAAATAAGGTAAAGTATCATCATTCTCAGGATCAATATCTATGGTCAGTTGGGATTTATTTAAATAATTCACCAATAAGCCCCATGGAGTGGTTGGTACATTGTACATTTCTACCAGACCAATAGCTCCCTGGGATTTGGCAATAGCAAGTTTCTCTCTTCCAGCCTTAAAAAGCTCGGTTGGGGTCATTCTGTTAGGTGCTCCAACTCTGACGATCACCCATTTACCTTTAACATCTTTATTGGCATAATCCTCTTCAAATCCGTAGCCTGCAACAACCATTTCAAATTCACCTGAAATATCATCACCACCCAATACTAAAAGGTCTTGCCCATGCTTAAACTTGGAACCCTTCCATTTCATTGAGCCAACGGTAGGAGGAGAGGAAGCCACAAATGGAACATATTGGTAATAGGCATTTAGGGAATTCAAGGGACTTGCCCCATACTTTTCAAACTGATTCGCGATATAGTAGGCCGCAATGTCAATTTCAGGACGAGCAGGATCCCTTCCTTTCAATTCATCTGAAGCAAGGAATTTAAAATGAGAAAGTGCTTCAGCTCGTTCTATGGCCTTATCTATTCCTTCTTTTTGAGCCAAAACTAAAGTGCTTGATAAGGCAAAAGTTATTAGCATAACTAAAAGAGATAAAGGATTTGGGTTCATCTTATTCATTTATGTTTAAGTTAAATTTATACATTATTAAATAGTGGTACTCCTCAATTCTTTTATGGACAAATTGAGCTGGTTCATGGTTTTTTCAAAATGTACAGGAACCACGGCTGAAATAGTCAGTGCCTGTTTGGTAAAAGGCTGGGTAAAGTCCAGTTGCCAGGCATGTAGTAGCATATTGGCAAGATCAAATTGTCTTGCAAAGAACTTATTCTGCCTATTGTCCCCATGGGTAGTGTCTCCTATGATATAATGTCTCAAATGAGCAAAATGCCTACGGATTTGATGCATCCTTCCTGTATGAGGATAAATTTTCGCCAGAGAATACCTACTTGTACTGTATCTTCCAGAAGAAGCATAGGGGATCTCAGAACTCCCTAATTCCCAGTATTCAGTACGTGCCTCCTGAAGCACAAATTCCATGTCCTTGGCTAAAGGATGGTCAATTATCCCATGTGATTCAGGTAAATACCCTCTTAGTATTGCCAAGTAATATTTTTTAATGCTGTTGTCAAAGAATTGAGGTTGAAGCATTGAAGCTGCTCTAGAGCTTTTGCCAAAGAGTAAAACACCGGTAGTTGGCCGGTCAATTCTATGCATAGGATAAACTTTATAGCCAACTTGTTCTTCCAGTAATTGCACAGCAAATAGGGCCTCAGGATCTTTCTCCAGAGGTGTTTTGTGAACCAATACTCCAGCAGGTTTATTTATGGCTATGTATTCCTCGTCTTCGAAAATAATCGGGAGTTGAACCATCCTAATAAATTACACCAGATCCAATGGCCTCTTCTCCTTCATACCAGGCCACAAATTGACCGGAAGCTATTCCTCTCTGAGCATTGTCAAACAATACATACAAGCCATCTTCTCTCATTAGTAATGTAGCTGTAGACAAAGGCTGTCTGTACCTAATGCGGGCAAGGTAAGTAGCTGTTTCACCAACTTTTAATGTTTTATCTGGTCGGATCCAGTGGATGTCATCTTTTTTAACATGAAGTCCATGTCGCAGAAGACCGGGATGATCCTCACTCAAGCCAGTATAAATTATATTTTCAGTAGTGTCAGTGGCTATAACAAACAGCGGTTTACCCGTTCCACCCACATTCAAACCTTTACGCTGCCCTATGGTGTAGTAATGAGCCCCATTGTGCTCACCAACTTTTTCACCCATGTCGGCAGTATATTGTAGTGGCCAACAGATTTCTTCCAATTGTGCATTGTCCAAGTCTTCATACTCAATGCCTGCAGGAACACCATGTCCGGCATATACTTCAGCATTGGCTGGAATGGACAATATATTTCCTTTTTTAGGTTTCAATTGTTGTTGCAAAAAATCGGGAAGTTTTACCTTTCCAATAAAGCACAAACCCTGACTGTCTTTTTTCTCGGCAGTGATCAATTCTTGCTCTTTGGCAATTGCCCTGACCTCAGCTTTTTGCAAATGGCCAATAGGAAAAAGTGCCTTGCTCAACTGCTCTTGGTTCAATTGACACAAGAAATAACTTTGGTCTTTGTTAAGATCTGCCCCGGCAAGGAGTCTGTACATAGGATTACCGTCTATACTTAGCTCTTCTTTTTGGCAATAATGTCCAGTGGCCACAAAATCAGCTTTAAGTTTAGTGGCAGCCTTTAAGAAAATGTCAAATTTTATTTCTCGATTACAAAGTATGTCTGGATTAGGGGTTCTACCAGCTTTGTATTCAGCAAACATGTATTCAACAATTCTTGTTTTATAGTCTTCACTAAGGTCAATGGCCTGAAAAGGTATTCCCAACTTTTGGGCTACCAACATGGCATCGGTACTGTCTTCTACCCAAGGGCATTCATTGGAAATCGTAACCGATTCGTCATGCCAATTTTTCATAAACATGCCTATCACCTCATAGCCCTGTTCTTTCAACAAGTAGGCGGTAACAGAGCTATCTACACCTCCTGAGAGACCTACTACTACTCTTTTCTTACGCTGAGTCATATTCTGTTTTTCCATGAACGCAAATTCCATCTATAACATCCAACAATATTGATATGGTTCAATTAACAAAATTAGCCATTTAAAATGGTTTGATCCGGCTGAATTTCATATTTTCGTCTATGATTATAATTGTTTATGGGGTTACGGGTTGCGGAAAAAGTACTATTGGTCAATTATTGGCAAATAAAATGGGAGTACCATTTTTAGATGCAGATGATTTCCATCCCAAAGACAATAAAACCAAAATGAATGCGGGTACGCCATTAGAAGACGAAGACAGGATTCCATGGCTAAACAATGTCGCGGAAAAGCTAAAACTTTGTTCTCAGGAGAAAGGGGCTGTTTTGGCCTGTTCTGCCTTGAATGAAAAATACCGAACCATTCTAAAAGTGGTACCAAATATACATTGGGTACTTTTGGAAGGAAGTAAATCGCTCGTTGAGAAAAGATTAGGGGCTAGGGTTGGACATTTTATGAACCCTGCCTTATTGGATTCTCAAATGGCTGCATTGGAGGTGCCTGAATATGGGAGAAAGGTAGCTATTGATAATGCTCCCGAACTTATTGTAAAAAACATTATGAAAGATATCAAAACAATGGAAAATTTGGCTGATTTTGGTGTGATTGGAATGGGTGTAATGGGGAAAAGTCTGGCCTTAAACCTAGCCGACAAGGGCGTAAACCTATCTATTTACAATAGGTATGTGGAAGGTAAAGAAGAGCGTGTTGCTGAGAAAGTCCTTGAAGAAAACCCTGACTACGATAATATTCAGGCCTTTGAAGAAATCAAACCTTTTATCTCTTCACTTTCCTCACCGAAATCAATATTGTTAATGATACCAGCAGGCACTGCGGTAGATTTGCAGATCAATGAGCTGATTCCCTTATTGAACCCTGGTGATATTCTGGTAGATGGAGGGAATTCATTTTACAAAGACACAATTAGAAGAGCCGAATTATTAAAGGAAAAAGGTATTCTATTTGTAGGTACTGGTGTATCAGGTGGTGAAGAAGGGGCAAGAAGAGGTCCTTCAATAATGCCAGGTGGAGACAAAGACGGCTTCACTAAAATTGCACCTTATTTGGAGAAAATTGCTGCCAAAGACTATCAAGGCAAACCATGTGTAACTTACACCGGCCCAGGAGGAGCAGGGCATTTTGTAAAAATGGTGCACAATAGTATAGAATACGGAGAAATGCAGGCCATTTCGGAAGTGTTTTACCTGATGCGTAATTATTTGGAGCTTTCTCCTCTTCAAATTGCGGATATTTTTGAGAAATGGATGGACAGCGACCTTGCCAGTTATTTGTTGGAAATTACCATTGACATCCTAAGGAAATACGAAGATGGAGAACCTTTAATAGACAAAATCCTAGACCAGGCGGCACAAAAAGGAACTGGTGGATGGTCAGTAAATACTGCTCTAGAATATGGAGTACCTTATGGAGTGCTTTCTGAAGCGGTTATGGCCAGGAATCTTTCTGCCAGAAAAGGACTTCGAATGATTTCTTCAGGCTTGTATAACTTAGAAAGATTTACTGGAATTGAAGATTTAGAGAATTTTCTGGACAAACTACAAGCGGCTTACCAGGCAACCAGAATTATAAATCATGAAGTTGGATTTTCTTTGATGTTGGAAGTTTCAGAAAAGAACAATTGGGCACTTAACTTCTCTGAAATTGCAAGAATTTGGACAAGTGGCTGTATCATCAGGTCTAAACTGATGGAAGAGTTGGTGGATATATTTAAAGAAAGCAACCATATTTTGCTTAACTATGAAGCGATAACTGCCTTAAAAAGTTACCAAGGTGATTTGTCTTATGTGGTAGGTCAGGCTTTGCAAAATGGATTTCCAGTGCCAATATTATCCAATGCGATTAACTATTTCTTGGGTGTAACTACAGCCAATTCAGCTGCCAGTTTGATTCAGGCACAAAGGGATTATTTTGGTGCCCATACCTATAGGAGAAATGATGGAGACCCAGATAAAGCCCATCATACCCAATGGAAAGATTAATTGGATTAGTTGGCATTTGGAATAAGTAATGTTTTTAAGCAAATTTGAGAGAATTTGGTAGTATTGTTGGCTTTTTTCTTAAGCAATACCACCAAATACAGTCCTCAATTTATTACCTAACTTTGCTTAGTACAGAATTTGGGATTGGGGTTAGAACAAAAGGAAGAGCCCTATTGCCGATAAACTTGCGATAATAAGGCATAATATCCTTCTTTTTAAAATTACCGCCACAAAACAGCAAACCGTAATTGCAAAATATCCCAAGCCACTTTTCCTCGTAGCCGCCAGGAAATTATCTATTCTTTCACCTCTGATGTTGTAGTAGGGATATAAAAAGTTTTCAGTGGCGATATTTCTCCATTCATTCCAATAAAACACACTGACTATAAGAAAGATAGATCCAAAGGCCAAAAGCAATGGTATAAGGTAATGTTCGGTTAGCTTATCTATTTGATTACTCATGCAGGTTGATTTTTTATTGTTTTCTTCCTGGAAACTGAGATTAGCTTTTTGATTATGATGAAGATAATAAAACCATAGAAGGCCAAACCTACAAGTATAGATGGAATACCTAAACCTATTTGAGTACTCATAATCCCAATGAGAATAATGGTTCCAAATATACCTAAGGTCCATTTTATCAGTAGTGGTTTTAAAGGAATGACTTCGCCCATTTGAGATTTTGATTTTCTGGTTCGTTCCAAATAAATAATGAATCCGCTAAGGGAGAGAAAGCCGGAACTTAAAGCCAAAAGACAATAGAGAAACTTTAAAGGTAAACCTGCGAAATCGCCAAAATGAAAGGATTCCTGAACGAAATATAGTTTTGAACCAAAATCCTGATCATCAATATTGTACTTGAAAAGAAGACTGTGGTCCTGTTTATCAAATACAAGCTTGTTAGATCGCCTTTCATAAGCCTGACCTGGAACGTTGCCTAGAACCTGAACAATCCCTTCTCCATTCGTTGTGGGACGGATAAACCAAGGGATCATGTTTGGAAATGCTATTCTCGAATTCTCATAGATCGCATCAAAGTCCAATAGGTAGTTGAGGTCATCCTCGGCATCTAAAACTTTTTCAGAACGGGTAAAGCTATTTGGTTGCTCAATATTTAGTCCCACCATCAAATAGGCCTGAAGGCCTAACCAGGCACCGGTGATGCCTATCATCAAGTTAAAGGCAAGTGAACTAATGCCCACCAATTTATGAAAATCTGCCTGTGTGATTCTAAGTTTGCTTTTCCTAATCTTGCCAAAGGGTTGTTTTTTCATAAACTTCCCATATATCAAAAGACCGGTGATGGTAGACAAAAATAGGGCTATCCCAGCTAGACCTACGATTTGCCTACCGTAATAGGCTTCATAAAACCGTACATGTATATTCCTTAAAAAGTAGCTGAACGATTTAAAGTAATTGCGTTCTCCTAGAATTTCTCCCGTGTGGGGATTCACAAAAACCTCCCAAATCATTGGGTTTAGGCTGCTTTTTTCCTTTGGCATCATCCGAATAATCCAGGTGTCTAAATTGCCCTTTGGCATCTCCACTTCAAAAAGGTATTTGTCGGGATGAGAAGGCAATACTTTATTCACCGCCGCTGTTAGAGAAGCCTTTTCAGTACTGTCTGCTGCCTTGGTGAGTTCGGGGTTAAGCAAGCGGTCAATTTCTGGTCGGAACAAAGCAGCCGCACCTGTTATACTTAGAAATACGATTATTATTCCTGTATAAAGGCCCAGCCAATTGTGAATTTTCCAGATAAAATTTTTATTCATTTTTAGAATTTAAAAACCTTTCCTGAAATGTTTCAGGAAAGGTTAACTTGTTCAATTAAAAGATATAGGAAATCGTTGTCATTGCATTTCTCGGGGCTCCAGGGAATGCTCTCAGGTAATCATATCCGCCTACCCAATGGGTTTTATTGAATAGATTATTGACATTCATTTGAATCTGGAACCTATTCATCTTGTAATACACAGCGGCATCAAACAACTCATATCCTGGAAATATTGGTGGGTTATCTGTAGCTCCCAAAGAACCAAATCGCTCGGAAACAAAATTGGCACCAAAACCAAAGCCAAGTCCTTTGAATTGCCCTTCTTTGATCAGGTATTTGGTCCAGATGTTTCCTGTATTTCTTGGTGCATTGGGCTTTTGTCTGCCGATCAGGTTTTCATCTTCATTTTGTGTAATTACAGCATCATTAAAAGCATAACTAGCAGTCAAACTCCAATTTGGTGTAATACTACCTGCCAAGTCTATTTCAAAACCTTTAGAAACTTCTTCACCGTTCTGAATAAGTAAATCAGGCTGTCCGGGCTCATTTGCATTGAATAGGGAACCCCATTCAGTTAGGTGGTAAAAGGCCAAACTTCCACTAAATTTACCGTCAAACCAGTCTGATTTGGCTCCTATTTCATTCAGTTCACTCGTCAAAGGATCAAAAGGACCACCCGCATTAGGATCATTGATCACTGTGGCTGTCTGAGGTTGGTACCCTTGCACATAAGTACCATACACATTTAAATGAGGATTAATGGTGTAAACCAATCCCACCCTTGGAATCAACGCATTTTGGGTAACATTGTCCTCAGTGCCTATTTTATAATCCAGTACATCCTGATAGTATTCCTGTCTTAGTCCTAGTAGAATTTTAAAATCTCCAATGGTCGCTTGCTCTTGAATATAAAAGCCATGTGAATTTAATTTTGACGGAGCAAAATTACTTGTAGTGTAGATGTATTTACTCATGTCCCTCATTTGATTGGCAAAAGGGTCGGTAAGGTCAAAATGAGCTACAATTGGAACTGGATTTCCTTGTCCATCTAACAAATAGGCTTCTTTGTTCTCAGGATTGTATGAATTGATTGAACTTTGTCCATCAGCACTGTAATAACCTCTTGCTGCTAATTGAGAACCTCCTGGTAGCAAAACCTGCTGAAAGTAATCATATCCTACCAACAGTTGGTGTTCAATTATAGAAGTTTCGAAATCAAAATTTAAATAGTTGCTGAAGTTATTATTGCTCCAATTTCTTTTTCTAATGCCTACCCGCATGCCCACTTTTTCAGGGTCAATACTTCCATCTCCCAAAACAGCAAAAACATTATTGGAACGGTGTTCCAGAAGGTCTTCTGCATAGTTGGACCGCATATATACCGAATTAAAGCTAATATTTGGAGTAAATTGGTGATTCAAGGAGATGGTGGCATTTACACTTTCTTCTTTGAGGTAATCATCCACCGCATTTAAAGCTTTGGTAATTGGAACAGAAAAAAGGTCTCCATTGCCAAATACAGCCTGCCCTCGGTCCAATCTTCCATCAGATTGTTGGTACACAATGTCCAGGTTTAACCTCGTTTTATCAGAAGGCAAGAATGAAAAGGAGGGAGCTACAACCAAATTCTTGTCATACTGCAAATCCCTGAAACTTCCGGAATTTTCGTATCCCAGATTGAGTCGATAAAGCAAAGTTTCATCTTCAGTCATGGGACCAGTAAAATCGCCTACTACACGGAAAGTATTGAAACTACCTAGTGTTGAACTAACCGATTGTCTTGATTCTTTTAGAGGTTTTTTTGTTACCCTATTGATGGTACCACCTGCAGAGGCATTGCCAAAAAGCGCAGAGGCAGGGCCTTTTATCACTTCCACGCGTTCTATATGAGGAATAAGTTGTTGTTTCCAAAAACTTGTCATGGCTCGCATGCCATTGACCAGGTTGCCAGATGTTTTTTGACCTTGAATTCTGTGACCACGAATTGTGATGTCATTGTAGAAAGTGAATTGGTTCACCCCACTTATATTTTTGACCACATCATTCACCCTGAAAGCACCCTGATCTAATGCCAGTTCTTTGGTAACATAGCCTATAGATTGTGGTACATCTTTCAACGCTGTTGCTGATTTTGTACCAATAAAGGAGGAATTATTTCTATAAGAAGTCTCTGATCGGCCAAGAATTTCAACCGTCTGTAACGTTACTTCACTTTCTTTTAAATTCACTTCCAAATGGATAATTTGTCCGGGTTTTAAGGCCAGGTCCTTTACTTGTTTAATATAGCCAAGTGAACTAAATGACAATTTAAGGGGACCTGATGGAACTGCTTTAATAATGAAATCACCATTAAAATCTGTGATTGTGCCCAATTGTGAGTCCACAACCATTACATTAATAAATTCAAGTGGTTTTCCTTTTGTATCTTTCACAGAGCCTGTTATTTCTCCTGTCTGTGCCAATAAAGGTAGGCTTGTAAACCATAGTAAAACGAAAGGTAAAATATATTTCATTGCTTTTTATTTAGAATTGTTCTTAACAGTGGCAAAAATAGAAGCAAAAATTTAAGATGCCAAGAATTTATTAATATTATTTAGAATAAATCTAATTAATAATAATTACTTATTTATGGGATGTACAGATTAAAATGCAATTTGTTACAGGGAAAAAATCAGAAATCAATTAGTATTGATTTCATTTTAAGGACCTCATGATGTTTGGGCTTACACCATGAATGGGCTAAAAAAATATTCTAAATTTTGGTTCATTAAATTATGAACCAACAAAACCTTTTGTATCTTTGTGGCGTTAATAGACTCAAATAACGAATACAATATGACACTGACCACAGATCAACAACAGATTATAGAAAAAATTGGGGTTTTTTTCGAGAAGAAAGGAAATCAACCAATTCTTGGTAGAATCATAGGCTTATTGATGGTTATTGAGGAAGCTGAAGCCACATTTGAGGATATTCAGAATGCCTTATTTGTAAGTAAAAGTGCTGTTAGTCAAGCTTTAACACTTCTACAAAGTCAAAATAAAGTGGAATACATCACTAAACCTGGTGAAAGAAAAAGGTATTTCAGATTGAAAATCCGCAATTGGAAAGTGGATATTCAAGAAGATATGAAGGGAGTATTTAAGTTTAATAATATAGTAGAAGAGATCATTTCTATGAGATCTGATTCTAATATGGAATTTAATTCTTATTTAATTGAAGTTTCCAATTTCATGAAATTCATGGAAGCTGAATTACCAAAATTGGTAGAAAGGTATAAAAATCAACTGAAATAATATTTTTTTATCTATTTGGTTCATAAAATACTGAACAAACTATTATTTACTGAATATAATATAATTTAATAAAATGAAAAAACAAAACTGGATTCCCCTTATATTAACGCTTTTCTTGGGGGGCGTGGCCAATGCCCAAGAAGCAAGGGACAATGGATATACTCTAAAAGAGTGTATCGAATTAGGATTAAAAAACAATATTGAAATCAAAAAATCAATGTTGGATGAGCAGGAAGCTGGTTTTCAAAGGAAAGAAATTACAGGTTCTGGCTTACCCCAACTAGAAGCATATGGCACCTATAATAATTTTATAGATGTCTATCCTCAAGGTATTCCGGGAGGAGTGCTAAACCCAAATTCAGACCCAAATGGGGTAGATGTTATTTCCTTTGGAGTACCTCAAAGCCTCAAGGGAGGATTTAAAGTTAATCAACTTGTTTTCAGTCAGTCTTACCTTATAGGATTGAAGGCAGCCAGAACTTCTGAAGAGTTTTATCGATTGATGACTGCCATGACTTCTGAGGACATCATTTATGATATAGCCCTTAATTATTATAGTGTTATTGCTACTGAACTTCAAAAAATCAACCTCGAGGCGAACCATGATAAGCTCGTTAAGTTGGAAGGGATTCTAAAAGCCCAATATGAAAATGACCTTGCTAGGAAGGTGGATTATAATAGGGTGAAGGTTAACCTAACAAGTTTGGAAACTGAAATGGACAATCTGGAAACCCTGATTGAACAAAGAAGCAATTACTTAAAGTTGGTAATGGGTCTCCCTGTAGCATCAGAATTAAAACTGACAGCTTATGATTTTGATCAAAATAGCAAATCATTACAAGTTTTGACTATGGATCCGGATTTAAGCAACCGGTATGATTTGCAGGTATTGGACAAGCAACAGGAATTGCATGCTCTAAACATCAAAAATATCCAATCCGGATATTATCCAACGATTGCTGCCTTTGCTGATTTGAATTACAATGCCTTTTCAAATTCTTTTGATTTTTTATCCAGTAGTCACCAATGGTATAGGGGCTCTTTGGTTGGCATACAATTGAACATTCCGATTTTCGATGGATTTCAACGCAAAAACAAAATTGCACAAGCCAAGATTCAAAGTGAAAAATTGAGACATGACCAGTATTTAGCAGAACAAAATGCAGAAGCCTCTTATTTAAATGCCGTTAAAAAAATGAAAAATAGCCTGAAAAGTCTGGAAGCTCAACAATCGAATCTGATTCTTTCTGAAACAGTATTTGATGAAACCAACCAGCTTTATCGAGAAGGCTTATCTCCTTTAACAGATGTATTGGATTCTGAAACAGCCTTAAGAGAAGCTAGGGCAGCTTACTTTAGTCAGATAATCAATGTTAAAACTGCAGAAGCAGACCTCTACCAATCAACAGGTCAGATAGAGAAGATTGCCCAATAAATTAAAAAGAACTTAAAGATATTGTCACAAATAATTATGAAAAAATTAATCACACCTATAGTAATTGTATTCCTCGCTGGAGTAATCGGCTTTACACTTTATAAAAACAAGGAAGAAATGGGAGTCAAAGCTGAGCAAGCGATGAAGACCAGTGAATTCATACCAGTGAGAACCCAATTGATTACAAAAACATCGAATTCTATTTCATTTACCACCAATGGTACTTTTATACCTAGCCAAGAGCTAATCCTAAAATCTGAAGGCAGTGGTAAAGTTGTAAGAATATTGAAAGACAAAGGAGATTATGTCTCCAAAGGAGATGTAATAGCCAGACTTGACGATGAATTGTTACAAGCTGAGCTTTCAATAGCAGAAACAAAATTTCAGCAATACACCAGAGATCTGCGTAGGTATGAAAATCTAGCTGGAACAGAAGCCATAACCGAAAAGCAACTTGAAGAAATTCAGAACGCTCATAAAATGGGGGCTTCTGAAATTAAGATGATCAAAAGAAGGTTGACCAATACTGTAATCACTGCCCCTATCTCAGGCTACATCAATGAAGACTATATTGAAATCGGTACTTTAATGAACCCAGGAATGGATGTAGTAGAGATTGTAAACGTGATGCCTTTGAAATTGGTGGTCCAGGTAGCAGAAATGGAAATCGCCAATATCAAGGTGGGAGATGAAGTTCAGGTTAAGGTAGGAGTGATCCCTGACCAAGAATTCACAGGGAAAGTTTCTTTTACCAGTAGTAAAGGTGATGCTTCTTTAAAATACCAGGTTGAAATTGAATTGGAGGACAGTTCTGATAAAATCAAGCCAGGGATGTTTGCTTATGCGACCTTTGACTACCCTGCTCAAGATGCAATATTGATAGAAAGAACTTCTTTGGTAAGAGGAGTGAAAAATCCGGAAGTCTATACTCTGGAAGACGGAAAAGCGACTTTGAAGAAAATTAAAATCTCTCAGTTGGGTGATAGCAAATTGGTGCTTTTGGAAGGATTGTCCATTGGCGACAAGGTGATCACTTCTGGTTTGATCAATCTTAAGGATGGAATGGCTGTAACCGAACTACAATAGAAAGAAGATGCAAATAACTAAAATAGCTATTCAAAGGTCCACCATAGTGGTGGTGCTTTTTACCATTCTGACTTCCTTGGGGATATTCTCCTATAGTCAAATGTCCTATGAACTATTACCCAAGTTCAGTCCAAATGTAGTCACTGTATCTACCCTTTATCCAGGATCAGCTCCTACGGAGGTAGAGAATTCGGTTACCCGAAAATTGGAAGATGCCTTGGCATCTCTTGAAGGGATTGATGTTATGAAATCTACTTCTCTGGAAAGCTTTTCCATTATCACCATTGAGCTTAAAGATGATGTGGATGTTGATGTCATTTTACAAGATGCACAACGAAAAATTGATGCGATTTTGGGTGACCTACCTGAGGATGCAGATCCTCCTTCCTTAGGCAAGTTCAGCCTTGATGACATGCCTATCATGCAGTTGGGAGCCTATTCCAGCCTGAATGCCACGGAATTTTATGATTTGATGGATCAGCGTATTCAGCCTACCTTGGCTCAGATTGATGGGGTCGCTCAGGTTAATTTGTTAGGTGGCACTGAAAGAGAAATCAAGGTCAATCTTAACCAAAACAAGCTTGAAGCTCTTGGAATATCTCCTTTGGAAGTTAACCGTGCTATAGCTTCAGCAAATTTGGATTTTCCAACAGGAAAACTTAAGAGCGATGAGGAGCAGATCTTGATTCGTTTGTCTGGGAAGTTTAGTTCTGTGGATGAAATTAGAAATCTTGTCGTTACCCAAAAAGGTCCATCTACGATTAGAATAAAGGACCTTGCCGAAGTAGTGGATTCAAAAAAGGATGAGGAAATTTTGAGTAGACTGAATGGCAATTCTGCCATTGGGATATCCATTCAAAAACAATCAGATGCGAATGCAGTAGATGTGGCTGAAAATGTAAACCTGGCCCTGGCTGGTTTGGAAAAAACTTACGGTGGCAATGACCTTAAATTTGAGGTATCACAAGACAGTTCAACCTTTACCTTGGAAGCTGCCAATGCAGTAATCCATGATTTGATTATTGCCGTTGTACTTGTGGCAATTATCATGTTATTGTTTTTGCACAGTATTAGAAATGCTGTGATTGTTATGATCGCAGTACCCGCTTCCATAGTGGCTACTTTTACTATAATGTATTTGGCCGGTTTTACCTTAAACCTTATGAGTTTGCTTGCACTTTCTCTGGTTGTTGGTATTCTGGTGGATGATGCCATTGTGGTGATTGAAAACATTTACCGTCACATGGAAAAAGGGAAATCAGCTGTACAGGCATCTTATGATGGAATCCGAGAAATTGGAGGTACCGTGGTTTCCATTACCCTTGTGATCGTGGTAGTATTTGTGCCTTTGTCACTTACTGGTGGATTAATTGCCGGTATCTTGACCCAATTTAGTATCACCGTAGCTGTGGCTACCTTAATCAGTTTATTGGTGGCTTTTACCTTAATTCCTTTATTGACCTCCAGGTTTTCAAAATTGGAACACATCAATCCTAAGAGCATATTCGGGAAAATAATCAATGGTTTTGAAAAGATCTTGGACAGTATTGTCAATTGCTTGACAGATATTCTTAAATGGGCTTTCAACCACAAGGCCGTCACTTTGATTGCAACATTTGCATTATTTGTATCTTCTTTTATGCTTGTAAGCAATGGCTTTATTGGAAGTGAATTTGTTGGGCAAGGGGATAAAGGGGAATTTATCATTAGGATAGAATTGCCAAAATCATCTACCATAGAAGAAACCAATTTCACCACAATGGAAGCCGAGCATTTCTTAAGAACTTTTCCAGAAATAACAGGTGTCTTTACTACTATTGGACAAACTACAGGTGGGTTTTCCAGTGCCACATCCACGCCTTATGCGGCGGAATTGACCGTGAAAATGGTTCCTTCTGAGGAGCGTACAAGTACTGCGCCTGAGTTTGCAAGAGAGATGGAAATCGCATTGGAAGAAAACATTGTTGGTGCTGAATTCACTGCTGTTCCAATTGCCATAACCGGGACAGCTAGCGATGCTCCCATTCAAATATTGTTATCAGGCCCTGATTTGGCCACCTTAAAATCGTTTTCCGATCAGGTATTGGAAGAGGTGATCCAAGTTCCAGGAACAAGGAAAGTTGAGACCTCTCTGGAAGATGGAAACCCTGAGATTAGTGTAGAAGTAGACCGGGCCAAAATGGCTGATCTTGGTTTGGATATGGCCATGGTAGGAAGTACCATGCAGGTAGCATTCAATGGGAATACAGATACTAAATACAGAGATGGAGATTTTGAATACGACATCAATATCAGGTTAGATGAGTTTGACAGAAGATCTGTTACAGATATAGAAAATCTAGCCTTTATCAACACAAGGGGAGAGACCATCCTACTAAAACAATTTGCCACTGCTAGTCCTTCAGAAGGACCAAGTAAACTTACTCGTCAAAATAGGATCACATCTGTGTCTATAAATTCTCAGGTTTCTGGACGGCCTACTGGAACAGTGGGTGAAGAAATAAAGGCAAGGATTGCCAAACTTGATTTACCAAATGAAGTGACGATAGCTTATGAGGGAGACCTTAAAATGCAGGAAGAGGGGTTTGGTAGCTTGGGAATTGCCTTATTGGCTTCCATACTGTTGATTTATTTGATTATGGTCGCTTTGTACGACAATTACGTATATCCGTTGGTAGTGATGTTTTCCCTTCCATTGGCCATCATTGGAGCCTTATTGGCTTTGGCCATGTCTGGATCTTCTCTGAGTATCTTTAGTATTCTAGGCTTGATCATGCTAATGGGATTGGTTGCAAAAAATGCGATTTTATTGGTGGATTTTGCCAATCAGCTAAAGGCTGCAGGAATAGAAGTCAAAGCTGCCCTTTTTAAAGCTGTAGAGATTAGGTTCAGACCTATTTTGATGACAACGCTAGCCATGGTCTTTGGTATGTTGCCAATTGCCCTTGCTTCTGGAGCAGGTGCAGAATGGAAAAATGGTTTGGCTTGGGCACTTATTGGAGGCTTGATTTCTTCCATGTTCCTTACCATGGTAATTGTTCCTGTTATCTACTATGTATTTGATCGTATACTGGCCAAGTTTGGTAAGGATAAGAAAAATGAAATAGTGATAGAAGAAACCGAATTGTCTGAAACTGATTCAGAGGTAGCGGCTTATATCTAAATCAATTGGCTATTTGAAATCAATAAAAGTATAGTATTAAAAAAGAAAAGAGGTTGGCAGTATTTGAATTTAATTACTGCCAACTTCCATATTTCCATTCTTATTTAAAATAAATATATAGTTGTAACCGTTTAAAAATGAGTAGCTTGAAGCTTCCTTATAACGGGAAATTTAAATCCTTAAAAATGAATAATTATACAAGATTGAAAGCGATTGTTGAGGTATTTGGTCAATATGGGATTGCTCCCGTGGCTAAGGTTAAGCGAGCTGATTTTGTGAATGACCTTGGTTTTGACAAGGTTTTTTTGAACGGATTGATTTTCGATGTTGAAACTGTCCTTCAAATGGAATTGGAAGATGAAATTGTGCAATCCTTAAGGAGACCTGAAGATTTAATTCAGTATTTTCTTCAGCACCAAAATTAAGGTTTCTATTTTAATGCCAGTTACCTGATTATTAATTTCATTAGTTCTCAGAGTTTCGAATAAAACAGGCAATAACCATCCTAACGCTTATTAGAATGGCTATTGCCTGTTTATTGTTTTAGCCAATTCTATTATAGGAACTGACCAGAAGATCAATAAGAATAGGTCAAAAATTAGCTGTCCATTTTCT
>TARA_R110001599_G_scaffold116833_1_pt1 | contig 18780 bp, 21 predicted proteins | sample TARA_R110001599 | Tara Oceans TARA_R110001599 (sample SAMEA4398360) | marine metagenome | biome: Polar Biome; feature: [MES] marine water layer (ENVO:01000295) within the mesopelagic zone...; material: water (ENVO:00002006), including particulate matter (ENVO:01000060) such... | reverse complement strand
GAGAAAACAATTAGAGAGAATTTTAATGGGGGATGTAGATAGAAATATAGATAGTCTTTCTCCTAAAGATTATAGTGATTTGCAGAATATAATTTTTCTGTCAAGTGAAATTAAAAAAAGAAGTATTAATATTTAAAATAAACTAACTATGAAGTTGTATAAAAAAAGACAATTAAGAAAGATATGCAAAGATAATTCTGAATGTGTTATACAAGATGTTGTAATGTGTCATCAAAAACTAATCGAATTAGATGTAGATGAAAAATTCCAAGAAAACCTAACAAGTATTTTAGATGGATATGAACTAACCCTCAAAAATGCTTTAAGAGATATAAGGGATTGGAAAAAAAATAATTTATAATGGATTATAAAAAAAGAAAACACTTACTCCGTTGTTCAGCGTTAGTTGAGCATCGGGTTAAGTCTAATGGCGGTTTGCTAGAATGGAAGTCAGATGGATATGTAGACTTTGAAGCCAAAATAGATATGATGTTTGTAATGGGTGCAGAAGAAGAAGTTTTAAATAAAGTTTTATCTAAGATAATTGAAAGAAGCAATACAGAGGTTTTAAGGTACATTTATCAAGATTATGAGTTAGTGTTCCATTTTCCAATAAAACTCCAATCAGACATTCCTTTACTGTATAGAAAGCAGTATAAAGCAGAGATTGAAAATATTACTAAAGAAATTAATAAAAATTAACAAGATGATTGACACAAATGAATTTGGATTAGAAGTAACAAAAGCAACAGAGTTAACAAAAGGTTTAAAATCTGTTTTAGCAGAAAGAGAATTTTTAATTCAAGACTTTCAAGAGGTATCTACCTTAGAGTTAAGTGAGGAAAATATACCTATTTTCAACTCATTAAAAAAGAAGATAATAAAAAACAGAACCCAAGGAATTAATAAATGGCATACTGCTAACAAGCAGTTTTTCCTTACGGGAGGTAGATTTATTGATGCAATAAAAAATAAAGAGATTATTGTTAATCAAGAAATGGAGCAAAAATTAAATGATGCTGAAAATCACTTTATAAATATAGAAAGAGATAAGCGTTTAGCTTTACAGACTAAAAGAGTAAAAATGCTTGTTGAGTTTAATCCTTTGTGTGCTGAATTAGATTTAGCTACAATGGATGAAGAAGTTTGGGAATCTTATTTAGATGTTCAAAAAAGAAAACATAATGCTTTTATTGAATCGGAGCGTAAAACTGAACAAGCAAGACAAGAGGTTTTGGAAAACGAAAGATTAGAAACTATACGTATTCAAAAAGAAAATGAAAAGTTAGTTGCTGAAAACAGAAAAAAAGATGAGTTAATCGAATCTGAAAGATTAAAAACTCAAGACATACAGAGAAAAGAAGCAGAAGAAAAAGCAAATGCAGAAGCTAAGATTCAGTTAGAATTAACCAAAGGGGATTCATTAAAGATAAAGGATTTGATTAATGATTTACAAAACTTAAAATCAAAGTATTCTTTTAAATCTAAAAAAAATAAACTTATCTATCAAAGCGTAAGTGTTTTGATTGATAAAGTGATAACTTTTATAACAAAATAATATGACCATAGAAAACGCTTTAAATGAAGGTAAAATGGAATTTGATACTATCGTTGGAATGATGGAATTATTCTTAACTTTAGGGTCTATTGTAAATGAGAATAGAGATTTGTCAGACAAGGTTAGATATAAAGAAAAAATTGTCTTTAGTGCAATGGATAAACTTATGCAAGGAGAGTTTAAGATTCCTTTTGATTGGAAAGACTTAACTGATGAAGAAAGGAATGAAAGGCTAGATAAAACAATAGAATCAGTAGTACCAAAATAATAACTAACCTTAACGGATAAAGAAGGCACAACAATAAAGAATTTATGTGTATTGGGGAATACTCTTTAGTGTTACTTAATTGAAGTTAAGGTTTTAATCTAATAATTATGAAAATAAAAACGCTAATACAAAAGCTACAACAAAAGGTTGATACACTACCTCAAGGAAGTAAAAGAAAAGAACTAATATCTAAAATATTAAAATTAAAATATAACGATAAAAAGTAAATAAATGCAAGATGAAAAATTAAAAGAACTTTATAATCAATATTTACTTACTGATATAATATCTTTTTATAAGTTCAAAAAATCTAATGAAAGAAGTTATAAAGGTTATTGTGAATTTTGGAAAAACAATAAATATTATAAAGAAACAAAACCGCCATTTAATTTTTTAGAATTTACTTCAAAATGCGTTCATTGGAATAACCTATATGGTGTAAGCGATAAAATTTTAAAAGAAATGCAAGAGTTTTACAAAAAAGAAAACATTAAATATCATAAATAAATTAATTATGGATGCAAAAGAATACATTGGCTCTATTTCAATAGAAACAAAAGAAGAATACAAGGATTACCAAGACTTAATGTTTAAAACAGTCGAAAATGGTCTTAAAAACAACTTATCAAATGTTGATTTTACTTGGAAGGGTTTAAAAACACAGATAGACTTAAACCATATAAGTTTTTTGATTGGATACAACTATGCAGTTACTAAAACACTTATGGATTTAGAGGAAGAAGATAGGGATAAAAATAACCCAAGTGCAACTAAATAAAAAAATGGTGCAACTATTTAAAAAAATGGTGCAACTAAATAGGGGTTTAAATTATTGATTTAAAACACTTTAAAAAAAAGAGGTGCAACTAAATAAAAAAATGGTGCAACTATTTAAAAAAATAGTGCAACTAAATTGATTGAAAAATGTCAAATAAATCAATGGAAACAATTTTTTATTCTTGAAGATAATTGTATATTTGCTTAAAGAAACTTAAACACTAGAAACTATGACACAAATAGCTATGGTTGATGTCCAACCTAAAAAGACAATGGATGAAGCGTTATTAGATTTAATTCAATTCAAAGAAGTAACTCCAAATGGTAATATCGGACTTGAACGAATTTACGAACTAGTAGATTGCAAATCACAGATGGTTGAAAGGGTTTGGTTAGGTCGTCTTAAAGATGACCACCAATTACATTTAGTATGTGATGAGGAAGGAACTTTTGGTCAATGGTCAAGAGGAATCGAAATTAAAAACAATGATGGTAACACACACCAAATACTTGGTAACTGTATTTTCGTTAAAGCAACTCCCGATGGAGATTGGATTGGTTGGGATAAAGAATCTGAAATGGCTGATGATATTAGAAAGTACACATCATCAATAAAATTCTTTCAACTTGCAAAAAAAGAGTATTAATAATAAACAACAAACTTTAGTGCGTTATGCTGAAACAATGCGTAACGCACTTTTATTTAATTTTAAATTTAGAACAATGGCAAAAATTGAAATCGAGGTAACAAAGATTCAAAAAATCCTAATTGAAAGAGGATTAACACAAACAGATTTATATGAATTGATTAAATCAAATGGCAATGAGATTGGTAAAGATAGAATCAATAGAATAGTTAATGGAAAACTAACTAATTTTCATACCAATACCGCAAAGATATTATCTAATGCTTTAGGTGTTAAAATAGATGATATTGTAGAATAGACTTTATGCTAATAAAATTTCTTAACCACCTTTATAAAAAACCAATAGAGTATCAATTGTTTTGGATATATGTTTTAGGTCAAATTGATGATGGAAATACATCCGTTATTCAATTGAAAAAACTTAAAAGTACATTCAATTACAATAAGCATACTTTTTATAGGATATTACGTTTTGGATTGAAGTTTTTTAATGCAAAAAACAATGGTGTTTGTATTGAATTAACAAATAGTAATTTAATTATAAAGGTTGTTAGGAATAAAAATGTAAACATTGAAAAAAACAATGAAAAATCATTGAAGTCAATCAATGAAAAAACAATGAAAGTAGTTGATGAAAACACAGTTAAATTAGTTAATGAAAAAATCATTGAAAAACCATTGAAATCAATCAATAAAAAAACAATAAAATCAAACAATGATTTAATTAAAATAGTTATTGATTATCTTAATGAAAAAACAAGTAAAAAGTTTACAACAAAAAACAAGCAAACAGTAGTGTTTATTAATGCTAGGGTAAAGGATGGCTATAATGAAAAAGACTTTAAAAAAGTCATTGATATTAAAACTTCAAAATGGCTTAATACAGATATGTCAGACTATCTAAGACCGCAAACTTTATTTAGTCCAAAAATGGAAAGCTATCTTAATGAAATAATCAATAAAAAGAAATCCAATGAAAGGTTTACAAAAACACAATCAGCAGTTGACAAAGCAAAGCAAGTCGATTGGTTTAATAAAGAGTGATTTTAGCGATAATAAAATAAAAATCTATGAAGCATATAGGGGTTTAAAAAAGATACGTGATTTTACATCTAATGATGAATTAAAACCATTGATAGACTTAGTTGGTAAATGGAGGTATTACATAGGTATCAAAGAAGAACTTTCACAAGAAGAACTTTTTGTTAATCTAAATTTTATTCGTGAAAATTTTAATGAATTAAATCTTGTTGATATAAAACAAGCAATAGATTTATCTATCAAAGGAGATTTAGAGGTAGAAGCCGAACATTATCAAAATTTTACTCCACTTTATATTTCAAAAATATTAAATGCTTATAAAGTATATCGTGGAAAAGTAATATATGCTATTAGGGATAAAGTAAGTAAAATTGAAAATCAACCGAAAGAACCTACACTTAATGAAAAAGTTGAAATCACTAAAACAAGTTTAGAATCAATGTTCTCTAATCGGGAAGATAAAAGGTTTTATGATTATGGAGGTGTAACTTATGATTTTATTAAACGAAATTCATTATTGGTTTTTTCTAAGTCTTTAGTTGAAGAAGCTATGGAGTATGGAAAAAAGGAGAGTGTAAAGGAAATTCGCAAATCTACCTATGCTGATGTGATACAGAGCAGTAACAAGAATTATAATAATGCTAAAGAAAAGAAAGACTCTGTTATAAGAAATTCAGCAAGAAACTATGTGGTTCAGAAGTGGTTAAACTCTTTTAGTGAAGAATCTTTTAATAAGTTTTTACTAACCATTGACCACAATATGATTTAATTTTATTATTTTAGCTAACAACAATTATTCTTTATGACAATAGATGCAAAAATATTTGATTTAAACTATTCTAACCCAAAAGTGGTAGAATTAGTTATTAGAAAGAAAAAAGCAGAGAGATTTTATTCAATATGTTTTATCGGCTTTAGTCAAACAATAGAAGCACTCCAAACTATGGGTGCTGAAAAAACAGATAAGATTAGAATTGGATATACCTTATCAAGTAAGCAATACACTAGTAAAGATGGTGTTAAAAGGTATTCAACATCTGCTATCATAGATAGAGTTGAGATGTTAGAAAAAAATGTAGTAAAACAAACAGAACTCGTTTATATAAATCAAGAAACGGGAGAAATAATAGAAAATTAAGATATGAGTTATTTAGATATAGGAAATCCATTTATTGAAGATGCTTTAGAAAATGAATGTAGCTTATGTGGTAATCCAACAGAAAAAGAGGGTTATTGTAGTAACAGTTGCTTTCAAGCCGATATGAGATAATATCGGTTTATTTTTTTTTAACTTTGCTTAATGCCTAGATTAAATTATTATTATGATTGAGATAGATAAAATATTAGATTATACAAAAAAGAATAAAGGAGATTTATTTAATCAACTTATAGAAATTCAAAGATTAATTAATTCACATAGAATTAAATCTGTTTTTCTAAATATTTCAGATGAGGGGTTTATAGCTAACTACATAAAGTACCTTAAAGGAAAAGTATGCCTTAATTCTATTGATGATAAACATTTTAAAGAATTTGGAGATTATGATAACTGTACCTACATTAACAATGAATTAGAAAAGATAAACATACAAGAGTATGATTTGATTCATTTAGATACTAACCAATCATTTGATAATTGGGATTTGTTTATATCAAGAATTATTAGGTTAAACCCAAAACATATAATTTTATCAAATACTTTAAAAAATCCGAATCAATCAAATAAGATAATTCAAAGTATATTTAAGAAACATTACCACATAGACACAATGCTAGAGGGTTATAACGGAACAATAATTTTAAAATTTATGTCTTAATGGAAAAACTAAAAAACATTAAAGAGTTTAAAACAACTCTAATCGCAATCGTAAGCTATGTAGCTTCATTTTATTATCTATTTAAAGTAGAGAATCACAAGCTATGGATATTTGTAGTATTGCTTGTATTTGCCACTATGATGCTATTTTCAGCAGATACTTTATTAAAGTCTTTGACTAAGTTTATTAAAAACAATGAGAAAAAGGAAATTTAATGAGTAAAGAAGTATTGATGAAAAAAGTATATCGCATTTTATTATTAGTTACATTATTGTTTTTGGTTATATCTATGCTTGATTCGTGTGAAAAGGATGTTCAAAATAAAAACCTTTTAAGAAACATATCAAATCTTGACATAGAAAACCAAAGATTTAAAACAGAAATTAAAAAAAATGGGGATAAAATAAACTCACAAAGCCAAATAATTCTTACACAAAAACAAGCTATTGATAATGGGTTGATTGAAATAGATGGCTTAAAGAGAATTAAGTCTAAAGTGAGTGTTGTTACTAGCACCAAAATAGATACAGTTTTTATACCCTACAACAGAGTGGTTGTCGATTCATCTTCTAGTAGTCCAATACAGTACAGAAACTATTTTGATTACCAAGAGCCAAAGGGTTGGTATTCAATAAGTGGTTATTCTAGTGATTTTGGTGTGGGAATTGATAGTTTGAGGGTGAAAAATGACTTTTCAATTTATATAGCTGATAAAAAAGTTAATCTATTTGGAAAGTCTAATCCCGAAGTATTATTGATTAATAAGAACCCATATACAGAAACTATACAGATGCAGAATGTAATTATAACTATATATCAACCATTCTATAAAAAAAATTCTTTTTGGGCGGGAGTTGGTTTTGTTGGTGGATATTTACTAGCTAAATAACGTAGATATAAGACAAAAAAAATCTAACCACACTTGTAAGTAAGGTGGCTAAATTCAAAAAAAATAAAAAAACCTCTTATTTAAAAGAGAATATTTTTTACTTGTATGCTTTGTAAACTAAAAGACCTAAAAGACCAATAGTGATTACGTTATGCACATTTACTCCGCCTAAAAATTGAGTACTTTTAATATCTAAGATACCTTCCATAATTGTATATTTATATAATAATTAAAACAAAAATAATAAAAATACCCATACCTTTTGTAGATATTGCTTAAAAGGGCTAAAAGCAACAAAATGAGAAAAAAAATAAATGAAGTAAAAACCATAAATAATAAGCACGAAATACTAAAGCAACTTTATGACAGAAATTTAGTTGGGTCGAATGAAAGTATCATTATAGCTAGTGGTTTTGAAAACGCTATTATTGGGGTTAGTGATACCATCCCTAAAAAAGTTATTTATGACTATTGGGTAAGTATAGATATACTACTTAAAACCAAGGGTATGGACTTTGACGAAGCACAAGATTGGTTAGATGCTTTTTCATTGTTAAACAATGACAAAGAAAACAATGAAAGTGTATTGTTTGTTAAAACCTTAAACCCCGCATTGAATTACTAAATATTATTCTTAGAGATAAATTTTAATATTCCAATTAAATGCCTATATTTGTGAATTGACTATACTAGAATTATGGCTACTTGGAAAGAAAAATTCAATAAGAAATATAATCATAAAAAAGATGCTTCACACAGTCTTAGTGATGTGTCTAAAGAAACGGGTGTTTCTAAAAAAGGACTTCAACAAATATATAACAAAGGAATTGGTGCTTATAAAACCAATCCTCAATCCGTAAGACCAACTGTAACATCAAAAGAACAATGGGCTATGGCTCGTGTTTATTCTTCGGTTATGGGTGGGAAAGCAAGTAAAGTAGATGCTAAAGAACTAAAGATGGAAATGGGGGGAGAAGTGCCACTTCTTACGGGTAGCTTAGAAGAACGTAGAAAAAAGTTTTCGGAATTAAAGTTGAAATTTAAAAAAGATGGTAGAGGTTATTATTCAAGTAGCATAAATGTTGATGGAAATAATTGGAAATGGCTTATTGAAGGCTCGAAAAAATATTGGTTATATACTGTTGAAAAGAACGGAAACAATATTCACGATGATGGAGGAGTTTCCGTTAAAAAAGATTGGATTGATAGTGCTAATAATGACTATTGGCAAATTTTAAACGGAGAACATCCTTATGAAGAATACTCTAATGGTGGTCAAATACAAATAAATATGGCTAAAGGCGATAATATAGAAGAAATTAATTGGTCTGAATACTATAAAGAAGGTGGATTAACTGAAACTTCAATGAGTAAGGAGATGCAAGATAGATTGTTTGATTCAAAAGGAAATAGAAAGATAGACTTAGAATCAATAAAAGTTCTAACAGACTATGTAAATTCATTGCCACAAACAAAGTCAATGCACTTTAATAAATCTACTCAAAGATATAGTCCTACAAGACAAAAATTACACAGAGAGATATTACAAGAATTTAAAGATAAATTAGTTTGTATTGAAAGTGATGAGCCAATAGCTATTTTAATGGGGGGTTCTCCCGCAAGTGGTAAATCAACTTTTTTAAGAAAATACGCACCTTATTTGTTATCAGAAGAACTATTAAGAATAGATGCAGATGAAGTTCGTTCTAAGTTGCCCGAATACGAAGGGTGGAACGCATCTCAAACACACATTGAAACAAAAGACATAGTAAATACATTGCTTTCAGACAAAACAATAGGGATGCCTTGTAAGACTGATGTAATTTACGATGGAACAATGAACAGTACAAAATCATATCTTCCATTAATTGCTTTATTAAAAAAACTTGGTTATAAAATATTTGTTGTTTATATAGATAATGTACCTAAAGATAAAATCGTTAAAAGAGCATTAGAAAGATATGGTAAATCGGGTAGGTTTGTTCCTCTTGAAGTTATTGATGATTTTTTTGGAAAAGGTAAAGTTGCTCTTAATGAAATAAAACAAAAGGTAGATGGGTATATGATTATTGATGGTAGCAGTAGTGATTATGCAATTATTGAAGAAGGTGGTTTTAAACTTCCAAGAAATAGAGCCTATTCTGAAATTGGCTATCCAACTAAAAAGGTAGAAAGAGGTAATTTTGAAAAAGGTGGTCAAACAGATTTTAACCCCGATGGAAAAATAAAAAATAAGATTGTTCACGCTTCGGGAGATGCGGGAGGTATGCTAGTTGGTAAAAGACATAGTGAAGGTGGAATAAAAGCATTAAATCAATCTACGGGTCAACCACTTGAAATGGAGGGTGGAGAAGTTGTTATTACTAGAAATGCAGTTAGCGATAATAAGAAGCGTAGTTTTAACGGAAAGATGCTTACTAATCGACAAATACTTTCATCAATAAACGAAAGCGGTGGTGGAGTGTCTTTTGCTGATGGAGGTGAAGTGCCAAATGATTTAAAATTTGATTGCAATGCCGAATACGAGTATGGAGGTAAAACAATGTGCGGTAAAGATTTGGCTTACGCATTAGGTGGTGTTACAACCGCAATAGTTACAGACCCAAATGAAGCAATGGCTGATTTACAATCTACTTATGGCTTTGGAGATGTGTATGCTAATGGTGGAGAGATAAAAAAGATTAATGCAATACTTGAAAAAATAGAAGATGGTCAAAGATTTGCTTTATCAAGATACCATACTGCAAGAAAACTTAAAGATGGGAGTTACGAAATATCCACAATTCCTAAAAAGGAAGATGAGGGGGACTTATCTAAAGGATACAGAACCAAGAACTATACGGATTATACAAAATTTAAAAATTCTGTTATAAGAAATTTAAAAAGTCCAACAAGTAGGATTGATTCAAAATTTGAAAAAGGTGGCACTATTGAATGTGGTTCTTGTAGTTGGTCTTGGGATAGAAAAGATGGTGGGAATGATATGTACGTTTGTCATAAATGCGGAACAGACAACACTTCTAAATACGAAAAAGGTGGTGCGGTAAGTTTACACGATGAGGTGGATGCCTTAGTTGGTTCTCTTGATGCTACATCATTCGCAAGTGGTGGGATGGTAAAAACGGAAGTAACTAACGCTGATTTAAAAAAACTAATAGGACAATACGTTGAAGTAAAAGAAGGCTCAACTAAAGGATTAATAAGTAAAGCAGAAAAATCAGTTGATGAATATTATTTGGAATTATATGCTTTAGATAAATATTGGGGTGGTAGTAGGATTTCGGAAGCCGAACTATTAAGTTTTATCAATGGAGGTTCAATGACTGACAATGATGGTACTGTTTGGAAAAGATACAAGCCCGAATATACTTTAATGCAATCTAAGTTTATGTCTGATGTTATTATAAAATATAAAGGCGACTTGTTAAATTCAGATAGATTAATAAAAATCGCTAAAGATGTGTTTAGTCCGATTGGAGATGTTGTAAGAAAAATAAGCGTTACAGATAGAGGGGAAGAACCTCAAGTATTTACTAGCTTTAATGAACTATATAAACAATATATATTAAAAAATCCAAGCACTAGACGATACGGAAGGGAGTTAGATTTTAGAATAAATGACGATGATAGAATCTATACCCTTAGATATGGAAAAGTTAAAGTAATTAAAAGAAACGATAAGGCATATTGGCGTATAGGTTCGGGTGCTAAGATACCTCCGTATTACGATGTGGCTTTAAGTATATGGGGAAATAGTGGTAGGCTTCAATTTGAACAAAGTTTTAACTTTGAAAAGTTCTTTGACCAAAAAGCATCGGGTCTTAATGACTTAGAAAAACAAGAAAAAAAAGCTATTGAAGATTTAATTAAATTAGGCTATAAGGTAGTTCCTTTAGTGGATAAACGAATTAAAAACACATATTCATTAGATTTTGTAGATACCGAAACGGGTAATGTTGTAGAGGTGCTTGTAGATGATGAAAACAAAAGGATATTGCTTTCTGATTTTACTAATACTTCAAGACGACAATTTCTAAGATGGCAAGAATTTGGGTTTATATCTAAGAAATTAAAAATAGAGGATGTTAAGGTTTTAGAACCTTTAATTGATTTTTCAAGTCAAAAAAATTATTTAAAAGCTAGAATAAAATCTTTAGGAACTGAATTAGAACTTAAAAAAGTTGCACTCTCAAATGAGGAAATTGCTTTTTACCTAAGAGAAATAAAAAGATTTACATTTATGCTAAGAGAGTTAAGTCAGCAAGATTTGGCTCAAACTGATTCTATTAAATCTAGGCTTTTAAAAGCATACGATTCTGATTGGGGTTCTATGGACAACAAATATACTCCTTGTAAAATACCATCTATAAATGGTAAACCAAGTCAATTAACTGATTCTGAATTTTTAAGAGTTCAAACAGAGAATTTTAAATTGTTTTTTGGTGATTGGCAAGAAGCGTATGGTACGGGCAATTACACAAATGTTTCTAAAGTTATAAATGAAAAAACAAAAGAGCCTTTAGCGGTATATCACGGAACAAATGTTCTTTTTACAAATTGGAAAACATACGAAACGAATAACGCTCACTATTTTGCAGTAAAAAGAAAAATGTCTGAATTTTTTGCAACTTCTTGGGATTCAAGAGGTGATAAGGCGGGGGTTGATTCACAAATGATTAAAAAATTAAATCCAAACACGGGAGAGTTTATTTATAGATGTTTTTTAGATATTAAAAACCCTATTGATTTTTCAAGATTTGGAGTAGAAAAAAGACCTATAAGGGATTTCTTAGATTTCTTGAGAGTTAATTATAATATATATGATTTTGATTTTTGGTCAAACATTAATACGCTAGATAAAAGAAGTTTAGAAACTAAAATGTATGCTTGGCAAATAATTAGACATTGGCAAAAATTCACAGAATACATTAGGTTATATACTACGTATGATGGGTATGTTTTTTATGAGTTTATACCCGATAGTAACAAACAGACTATTGACGATGCTTCTTTGTCTTATTGTACTTTTGATAGCAACCAAGTTAAGTTTGCTAATTCATCAGAGTTTAATGCTCTAAATGTAGATTCACGATTTGAACAAGGAGGTAAAATAAATTAAGATGGATATTAAAAATAACGAAAATTGGGCTATTAGCATTACAAGGAAATTACTTGATGGTGTAAGCGAAGACGAAGTAAGAAGAAGGTTTCCAAATAATTCCTCTGTTAATGGTTTTACTAATTTCTTAATCAGCGAACAATTAGATAAACCTCAACTAGAGTTTCTAGGAAAAACTTTAGCGGAAAAAAAGAGAAATTTAGCAACTAACCTAAGTATTCAACTTGGTTTTATTGAAACCCCGAAAACAACCACGCAAGTTGGAACTTTAACAGATGATGTTATAGATAAAATATTTGGTGTAGATGATGCACAATCTTCCTATACTCAAGATGGAGATTCGGATGGAGAAATAGATATTGAAGATTTCTTAAAACAAGTTTCAGATGGAGATGTAGATGCCGATTTTACTGATGATGATAATAGAGAAAAGGCTAAAGGTAATAGTGAGGGAGAAGGTGAAGGAGAAGGTGAAGGTGAAGAAAAAGAAGGAGAAGGCGAAGGAGAAGGCGAAGGCGAAGAAGAAGGTGAGGGTGAAGGTGAAGGTGAAGGTGAAGGTGAAGAAGAAGGTGAAGAAGAAGGTCAAGGAGAGGGAGAAGGCGAAGACGAAGGTGAAGACGAAGGTGAAGACGATAAACAAAAAGAACTAGATGACTTTTTAAAAGACAATCCCGAAATAGAGGAAACTTTGGAAAACATAGTTTTGATACCTACCTTTATTAATATGAAAAAGCTAAAGGAAAGCGGTAGTCCAACAATGACAGAGGATTATTTTGCTTTTAAAGTAAGCGATAAAGAAACTGATAACGTTGGTAAATTTAGGTTAGATTTTGAGCCTAAACAATATGACCCATCCAAAACAAATAAAGCAATTGTTGGTGTTTATAGTATAACAAAATCTGATACTCCAACTGTTTTTATAGAAAATGAGGTTTGGAAAATTGAAAAAAGAAAAGATGTTCCTTTTTATGTTTTATCAAATTCACTTAACGAAAAGTGGGAGGAATTTTCAAATAAATGGAATGATTTGCAAACAAAAGATGCTAAAAAAATTATAAAAAATAAAATTGATTTAAAGTAATAAATTATGGATAAGCAACAACTATTAGACCTTATTAATGACCCGAATACTGCACCCGATATTGTTTCAGATGCAAGAGAACAACTAGCTAAATTAGATGCACTAGAGATAACTGATGACAATCAAGCGGTTGATAACGACATTCGTTTTGCGGTTACTGAATTTTCAGAAGCTATTGACAAACTTGTAACCCAAGGAGTTAATAAGTCAGAGGTTTCTAAAATTGTAGACGAAAGATTAAGTAAAGCAAAATTAGGTAAAAACAATCTTGATAAAAGTCTTATTGATTTAATTGGTAAAACTCAAACTATTCAAGTTGTTAATCCTCAAGGTGTACCCGTAAAAACTTCTGATGGTCAAAAAAGAAGGGTGTTTGATTTAATACTTTCTGATATGGAAGCGGGTAACAATGTTTATTTATACGGAGGTGCGGGTACGGGTAAAACCTATATTGCGGGTCAAGTAGCTAAAGCCTTGAATTACAAACTTATTACATTGAATTGTAATCAATTTACATCCCCTTTAGATGTTATTGGAGGTCAAACAATTGATGGATACCAAGAAGGAAGATTAACCGATGCTTTTGGTAATTTATTTATGCCCGAAATAAGTCCTAAAACGGGAAAACCATTTTCGGGAGCAGTATTACTGCTTGATGAATTGCCTAAGTTAGACCCAAATACTGCGGGTGTATTAAATGATGGACTATCAAAAATAAAAGACCCCGATGAAGTTGCTGACGATGGTAGTATTGTTAGACCAACTATTCAAAATGGTCGTGGTAAAGTTGTTAGTAAAGGAAATATTTTTGTAATCGCTACGGGTAACTCTTTATTAAATGAAGCGGATGCCGATTACGAAGCAAATTTTAAACAAGATTTATCTTTACAAGATAGATTTGCGGGAAGTTGTTATGAATTGATTATCGACCCACAATATGAACTTGATGAAATAATGAGTAATTTTATGGTACAAGGTAGTATTGTAAATCTAACTTTTATATTTAATTTCTTATTTAGGTTAAGACAAGCTATTGAGAAAAATAACTTTACATCAAGAGCCTTTGTTTCGCAAAGACTTATGGTTTCGTTTAAAGACACATATATAGCTTACAGAGTTAATGAGGAAATGGGAGATAGCAAGATTCCAAGACCTAAAACTCTTGAAGATGCGGTAAATAGCTTTTTAACTTTATTTACTAAGCAACAAAGAGAAACACTTATGCTAGAGATAGATACAAAAGAGTTTTTCGACTTAATACAAAACAAGAATCAAAAACCTTTAAGTGATTTGCGTTCAGATGAAGATACGCAACTTGCTAATTTATTAATAAACAATTTTAATGAAAGTAATAAAGGAAAAATAAAATAAATGACAAGTGCTGATAACTACATACAGTTTTCTTTTGACCCATACGATTGGGTAAGTGAGGGTATTAAAATAGCTGACGATAACAACCTAACAAAGCCTAGTTCTGAACAAAGTGTTACTAGAAATAGAGAGATTGTAAGAGGGGCTAATAAAACGGGCTATAAACCTAACGATTCTAGGTCGTTTGATGAGCAATTTGATTTAAACACGGGTTTGAGTACATTTCTTGACCAAGAGTTGCTTGAAGCGGTTGAAGATAACGTACAAGACATAAATTCGGAATTAGATTTAGGAGGTGATTTATCTCCATCTAAATTAAAATTTACGAGTAGGGCTATTGGTGTATTTGATTTTTCACAAGCATCTAATGGTTTAATCAGACCCGTTGAATATTATTCTGAATTAGAGAAAAAAGTTATTGATTCATCAGATGTTTTTCAGTCTTCTTTAGGTTCTGTTGATTATAACTATTACAATTTAGATGATAAAGAGGTAGTGGTTCAAAAAAGACAAAAGGGTACAACTGAAATGGTTGAGAATTGCCCCGAATTAAAAGTTTTAAATGATGCAAAATCAAGTCTTTTTCTCCCTTTTTTAAATGGTAAGATTGTAACAGAATGTAAAGGTTTTAGATTAAAGTTTTCTACTACTAACAAGAAGGTTTATGCGATAAGAGAAAAAAAAGGTGGTGGTATAGCACCTTATGTAGATTTATATTTTACAAGCGGTGAGAATTTTCAAATGAATCCCGAACAAATGCTTATTTCAATGATGCCAAACTTAATGTTAGCAAGAGTTTTAGAGCGTTCGGGAGTTAGGGTTAGAATATTTTGTATGTTCCCTCAAAATATAGGTGGAGAATGGTTGTTAAAAATATTTATGATTAAGAATTATGGAGAAACAACTGATATAAACAAAATTAGCACGTTTACATCAGATACAAGATTTTTCAGATATTGGATGTGGAACGCTTCTGCGGGATGGAACTTTAAAATGACTAATGGAAGTAGAAATTATGGTGGTTCGGAAGGTAGTATGATTCCACACGGAAAAATAGAAACCGTTGGTATGCCTTATATAAGGAATTTTGTAGCTGATAAAATTGATAGAGGTGAATTTCCATCACAAGTTGTAGATAAAAGGCTTATGATATTTAGTGGTTTAAGGGCAAGTGAAGACCAATCATTAACTTCTGATGATACAAAGCTACAAATAGCAAATTCATTTAAGAAAGCATCTGATTATGTTCAAATACAGTTAAGTAAAACACCTAATAAAGTTATTAAAGAAATTATAAAAAAGAGGAAAGCTGATGGGGAGAGTGATTATAAAATTAGTACATACCTCAATGGCGTTATTACACAAGCAATGTCTACTACAAGTCAGATAAGAACCCAAAGTTTAAGTGAAATAGATGAGGAATTAAGAAGCGGTATCATTGATAAAAACGAATATTTTAATAAGTACAGAACACAAGTTCAAAGAGATACTCAAGAATATCAAAATGAAATCATTGAAGAAAGAAATAAGTATTTACAAATGGTAGAAAACAATTTAAAATGATAGACTTAAAAAGAAATGCTTATTTAGATTATGGCACTCCCTATTTTACTATGAATTTAGTTTTAGGAAGATTATCTGATTTAACAAAAGATTATTTAATTATAAAGTACCCAATCGTAGATGACGAAGATTTAATTTATCTTCCATTTAATAATATAAATGAATTTATGGGAGGTGCTACATTTAATTTAGAATCTGAAAGTAGCCTAATTGAAAAATTAGAATTAGAATCTATTACTTCTCATAAGGGTTTATCAAAAGGTTTTGTAGGTGCAGAATACTTATATTCTTTAAAGCCATATTATTTACTTGGTATTATGAAATATAGATATGCTCAAATGGACATTAATAGACCATTACTTTTTAATGCGGATAATATTATTAAGGATTATAAGGCTTTAATATCTTCAAGTTTTTCTTTAAAAGAAATAACAAATAAAATAAATGAGTTCTTTAAAAGTGGTAAATATTTTAATGACATTGCATTGCCATTATTAAATGGTTTTGAAGATGATAATGAGTTTTTAGACCGAATTAATGAGCCTATTGATTTTCCCGAATTAGAAAGACAAGTAGGTTTAATTAAATCTAGTAAAACGGGTATTCCCGCTTCAATAAACGATGTGTTTATAAATACATTAATTTCAAGGAGAGGAAACGATATTGCTGAATTAGAGTTCACTAATATAGATATATTTAATTCTTTTAATAAATTAACGGGATTAATTAATAAGAAGATAAACGCTAAAATAAGCGGAGAAGATGAGGATGATTTTGACTTCTTATCGGACATAGAAAACATAGACCTATCATTTGACGAATTAGATACAATAGAATTATAAAAAAACAACATTATGAGTTTAGAGAAAAAATACAATAGCATTGACCAAAGCAAACTAAAACCCGCAGTTAGAGATATCCTTAAAAAAATGAAGGATAAGTCTGAAAACTTTACAAATTCAGACATTAACAAAAAGGTTGAACCCGCACTTGATAAGTTATTAATGAGGTTACAAAAAGAACTTCCCGAAGCAATTAAAAAAGCAACGAAGACTCCTTCTAAGCCAAAAGCTAAACCAAAAGCTAAAGCAAAGGCTAAACCTAAAACAAAATCAACAAAAGAAACTTTTACTCAAAAAGCAAGTAAGTTGATGAAGCAAGAGGGTATTTCTTGGGCAGAAGCAAAAAATAAATTATCTAAACAACTGAAAGATGAAAAAGATAAAGTTGAGAAGGATATAAAATCTGACAATAAACAAGCCTTGAATGAGTTAGATAAACTTATAAAGTCTACCGAGTTCAAAAAGGATTTAGGCAAGTTTCCAAAAAAATCAAGTGGAGAAGAAAGAGAGTTGACTTCTGATATTTCTGCTGATGGAAAGCGACAAGCACTACCTAGAGGAAAAAGAAAGTCTAAAAATGGTAAAACATATTATGAATACAGAGATAATCGTAGTGATGTAAACTCTTTACCCGCACCGAAAGGTCAATATAGGTATAAGGGTAAAACACCTCCTTATTTAGAAGCGGGTGGCACATTACCTACACCATTTGGTCAAGCGGGTCTTGTAGGAGAAACGGGAACAATGAATGAAGTTGATTTATTTGCAATGGGCGGTGGATTACCACAAGGAGTACACCAATACTATGCTCAAACTTACAATCCCGCATATCCAACACCACACGGGTACGCTAAAGGTGGTACAGTCGATTTAAGAAATAAAGAAACATTAAAAAGATTAAAAATTGACTTAAAAGAGAGCCAAAAATATTTAGATTCTATACCTAAAAATATTGATAAAGATGACCAAATATCCAAAACTTTTGGCGGTAATAAATATACGGGTGCGGTTAATACTAAAGAGCAGTTAAAAGAAAATATAGAACAATTAAAATCCGACATAAAAAATCTAACATACGCTAATGGCGGTGATATACCCGTAGGATTTCATAAAATGCCAAATGGCGAAATAATGGCTGATTCTGAACACTTAGCCGAAGGTGGTGAAACTATTGATGGTTTTACGTTAAATACAATTAAAGGCGTTGCTAATAAACCAACAAATGTTGATATTGATAAATTAGATATTAATTACGCAGAGGGTGGAGTTATATTGACTTATAATAAGCCAAATAAGGCTATAAACCTAACAAATGTAAAGAGCAAAGAGGACTTTGATAATTTGATTAAACACTATAAAGAAAACGCTTCATCTATTCACTACATTAACGAATCTGATATTAAAAGAAATAAGCATTGGTTAGTAGTAGTTAAATACAAGGATAATGATGATTTTATAGTAAATAACTTTTCAAACAAAAAAGAAGCTAAAGAATTGTTTAATCACTATCAAGATATGGAAACTGTTGATTTTGTTAATTTATTCGACCTTGATGGCACTACCTACGCAGAGGGTGGAGAGATTGATTTGTTTGAAGATTATGAAAAGCAACCAAAAGAATTAGCTGAAATTGTAGAAACATATCAAGAAAGGTATGCGGATGGTGATATGGACTATGAAAGCACTAAAGAGTTTTTAGGTAAAGTTAATGCTATTGGATATACATTTGATAGCGGTCTTGACAACGAACCTTTTGGTTTAAGAAAAATGGCTAAAGGTGGTAAAACAAAAAGGTCTAAACACTCTA